>Ga0228699_1000323_pt1 | contig 39736 bp, 34 predicted proteins | sample McNCre217_Aug_MG_FD_178016 | JGI IMG/M metagenome (GOLD analysis project Ga0228699, IMG submission 178016) | Freshwater microbial communities from McNutts Creek, Athens, Georgia, United States - 2-17_Aug_MG | ecosystem: Environmental > Aquatic > Freshwater > Creek | place: USA: Georgia... | reverse complement strand
GCGCAGGCCGGTGAAGGCGCCCGGGCCGGCGCCAAAGGCCAGGGCATCCAGGTCTGCCCAGGCCAGGCCTGCGTCAGACACCAGGGCCGACAGCGCCGGCAGCAGCGTGGCCGAGGCCTGCGCGCCACCCGGCAGGTCGATCACGCGGGGGGCGGCATCGCCCACCACCAGGGCTGCGTGCAGGCGCTCGGTGGCGGTGTCCAGCGCCAAAAGGGCGGGACCGTTGGCAGGGCGATGCGCGGCGTTCACAGACATGGCCGGGAGTGTAGGTCAAGCGGCCTAAGATGGCCGGATGCACCGTGTCAACTCGCCTCACCTGACGTCCCCTCGCCAGCCCCCGGCGCGCGGCGCCCCCCTGCGCCCCCAGGGGTGGGCGGGCCCCAGCGGACCACCAGGACACCCAGGGCGCACCGGACGCGCGGCGCAAGCGAGCTGGACGGGCTGGATGGGGCTGCTGTGCGGGGCCATGGCCACCACCGCAGCACTGGCGGCCCCCGCGATGGGCGGGGACACCCCCCTGCCCGATGCGCTCAAGGCCAGCTTGCGGGCGTCGGGCCTGAGCGAGGCCAGTGTGTCGGTGCTGGCCTTTCGGCTGGACGGCCCCGTGGCTGCTGAGCCCCCGGCCGAGCCCACGCTGATCCAGCACCGCGCCCGGCAGGCCCGGCCTGTGGCCTCGGTGATGAAGCTGTTCACCACGGGCGCAGCCCTGTTGCAGGCCGGCCCCGCCGCGAGCTGGCAGACGGACACCGGCCTGCGTGGCACGCTGGATGCCCAGGGCCAACTGAAGGGCGACCTGTGGGTGCGTGGCAGCGGCGACCCGGCCCTGGTGACCGAACGGGTGCTGCAGATGATGGTGCGTTGGCAGGCGGCCGGCCTGCGCCACATCGGCGGCGACCTGGTGCTGGACCGCACGGCCTTTGACCTGCCCCCCCACGATGCCGCGGCCTTCGACGGTGCCGCGCTCAAGCCTTACAACGCGGGGCCCGACGCGTTGATGGTGAACCAGCAGGCGGTGACGCTGCGGCTGGCCCCCGACGTCGCGCGGCCCGGCCAGTGGCGCTTGTCGATGGAGCCGCCGCTGGCCGGCGTGAGCGTGGTCAACCAGGTGCAGCCCTTGGCCCTGCCCGCGCGCGCCAACCCCGATGCCTGCGTGGCCGGCGACTGGCGGGAGGCCCTCACCCTGGAGATGGCCCCGCAAGCCGGTGCACCGCCCAGCCACGGCCTGCGCCCCTGGCAAGTGGTGCTGCGCGGCAAGCTGCCGCTGGGCTGCGGCCTGCGCGAATGGCCCGTGTTGTGGCTGGGCGATGGCCCGGGCGACCACGCCGCGCGCAGCCTGCTGGCGAGCTGGCAGGCCCTGGGCGGCACACTGGCCGGCCAGGTGCGTCAGGCCCCCTGGCCTGCTGAGCTGCCCGTCTGGCAGCGCTGGCGTTCACCGCCGCTGAGCGCGGTGGTGGTCGACATCAACAAGTACAGCAACAACGTGATGGCGCGGCAGGTGATGCTGAGCCTGCCCACCTGGAGCGGGGCCTCCACGAACGCCCCCTCACCCGCTCCCGCCCCCGCGCCCGCCCTGGCTTCGGGCGCAGCGTCGCTGCCGCCACCGCCGGCGACCTTGCCGCAGGCCCGCGAGGCCCTGCGCCAGACCGTGAGCCGGCTGACCACCGATGCCGATGGCTCCGGCCCCTGCACGCCAGCGGCCTGGCAGGTGGACAACGGCTCGGGCCTGTCGCGCGACGAGCTCACCTCGGCCGCCTGCCTGGGGCGCTGGCTGCAGGTGATGTGGCGCAGCCCGGTGATGCCCGAGTGGCTGGCCTCACTGCCGGTGGTGGGGGTGGATGGCACCACGCGCCGCTGGACGGGCGGTGCTGCCGGTCAGGCCCACATCAAGACCGGCTCGCTCGATGGCGTGGCCACGATGGCCGGTGTGGTGGATGCGCGCAGCGGCACGCGCTGGGCCGTCGTGGCGCTGGGCCAGCACCCGCAGGAAGCGGCCTTGCGCGGCTGGTATGGCCAGTTGCTGGCCTGGCTGGCTGCGCAGTGAGCCAGCGCACGCCAGCCCGTTGATCAGAACTGGTTGTTGGCCCGCGAGTAAGCGGTCGACCCGATGAGGGTGTGCCCCAACGTCGAGAAGTGAATCTGGTCGGCCCACATGTAGGTGCCCGCCGTGCTGGTCAAAGTGGAGTTGAGCGTGTTGCAGAACTTCACCGCTTGGAAGGTGTCTCCACCCAGCTTGGCCGTGATGTAGCTGCTCGTCACGCGCTGGCCAATGGGGTCGAGCAGGTTGTTGCCCGAGCTGGAGCTGGCGTCGTAGGTGTCGGCCGCGGGGCACAGCACATTGGGCGCGTACACGTAAGCGGTGCTGCGCGTGCTGGTGTTGGTCAGCAGCGTGGCGTTGACCCCCGCCAGCACACGGCCGCCTTGGGTCACGCGCTTGGCCAAGTTGTCGATGTAGAGCGTGTCGTTGAAGGCCGTGGTCAGGGCCTTGAGCAAGGTGGTCTTGCCGGCGTTGTAGGCCAGCGGCGACTCGCCCAGGTCGGGCGTGAGCGCCACCACCACCTTGGTGCCGGTGTTGGTCATGGCCACGATGGCATCGGCCAAGCTGACGGCGCGGGCCTTGAGTTCAGCCTCGGCGTCGGCCTGGCTCTTGCCGGCCAGCACGGCTTGGTACTGCTCGTAGATGTCCCACTGGCCCACCATCACCGTGGCCAACGTGCCCTTGCCCAGCTCGCCGCCATGGGCCGTGATCTGGTTGACCACATCGGCCACCTTGGCGCCGTAAGCCGCGTAGGTGTAGGCGTTGCTGTAGCTGTCGGTGGGACATTGACCCGCCGTGCCGTTGTACGTGGCATAGCCCAGCTTGTAGGCGTGTGCCACCACCTGGGTCCAGATGGTGGAGTTGCTGCACGACCAGGCGTAGCGCAGGTCCATGCGCTGGTTCTGGGTCGAGGTGGTGTCGTGCCGCACCTCGATGACGTGGCTGCCGACGTCAGTGGCCTGGAACCACTGGCTGGTGTACGTGGTGGCCGCAAGCGTGCCTGCCGTGCCGCCATTGGCGGTGGTGCAAGCGGTGTAGGTGGTGGCGATGCTGGATTCGTTGCACACCACGTAATTGACTGCGTTTTCGGGGCCGGCCACCAAGGTGTTGACGGTGTAGACCAGGCCCTTGAGCGAACCGGCCGTGCTGCCATCGGCTTGCACGAAGGCACTGTCCTGCCAGGTGTCGATCAGGCTGTTTTCATCGCCGAACGAAACCATCTTGGTCGGCTCGAAGTAGGCCACCCGGCTGCCGCTGCCACAGGCACTGAGCACCACCGCAGCAGCGGCCACGGCCGTCAGGATGGCGGCGCGGCGCAAAACAGGGCGCGAAAGGAAGCGGGCAGCGGTCAGCATGGGTCAGCGGGGTCGAGGTGAGACGGCAACAGGGCGCAAGCATATACGCCCCGTGTCAAGCGGCGGTAAAGCGGGGGTTTCAGGCGGCAGCAGCGCGCTGCAGGCGGTCGCGCACGCCGTCCCAGGCGGGGTCGTCGGGCGGGGCCTCGACCCAGATTTCGCTCACGCCGTGGGCGTCGAGCTCGCGCAGGTCGGCGAACAGGTCGTGCGCGGCGGTGACGGCATCGCCCGGCATGGAGCGGTGCAACACGCCGGTGTGCGGCTTGTGCCAGGCCCACAGGCTGCGCGAGTACACGCCGATGTGGTGGGTCTGGCCCGCTGCGGCGGCGCGCACGATGGCGGGCACGGTTTCCATGTGGCGCTCGGCGGCATCGAGCTCCGAGGCCATCGCCTCGGTGGGCAGCAGGCGCAGCTTGGCGCGCGGTGCGTAGTGGGCGATCAGCGTGCCTGAGGCGCGCGGGGCGTTGGGGTCGGGCGCTTCGGGGCGCGACCAGGCCACGGGCCCGCCCACCACGGCCTCGATCTCGGCCAGGGTCAGGCGCCCGGGGCGCAGCAGCACGGGCTGCGCGCGCGAGCAATCGACGATGGTGGACTCGATGCCCACCTCGGCCGCACCGCCTTCGAGCACCCACACGGCGTCGAGCGGATCGCCGGCGGCGTCTTGGTCTTTGAACTCATCGACCACGTGGGCAGCCAGCGTGGGGCTGATGCGGCCAAAGCGGTTGGCGCTCGGTGCGGCCAAGCCCATCACGTCGCGCTCGGCACAGGCCTGCAGCAGGGCTTGGGCCACGGGGTGATCGGGGCAGCGCAGGCCAATGGTGTCTTGGCCCCCAGCGGCGGCCGTGGCCACGCCCGGCTTGCGCGGCACGATGACGGTGAGCGGCCCGGGCCAGAAGGCCTCGGCCAACTGGCGGGCCACCGGCGGGAAGGCATCGACGAAGCCAAAGGCCGCGTAGATGTTGCCCACGTGCACGATCAGCGGGTGGTCGGCCGGCCGGCCCTTGGCCGCGAAGATGCGGGCCACGGCCGCGTCGTCGCTGGCGTTGGCCGCCAGGCCGTAGACGGTTTCGGTCGGCATGGCCACCAGGCCGCCGGCTTGCAGGCGATCGGCCGCCTGCGCGATGGCATCGGGCTGTTGATCAGGATCGAGCAGGGGCATGGTGCGAGTGTGAGGCCAGCCTCAGAACGGGGCAATGCCCAGGAGGGCCGCCACCTGCAGGGCCGTGGCGCGGGCCGCTTCGGGCGTGGCGCCGGTCACGGTGAGGTGGCCCATCTTGCGGCCTTTGCGGGCGCTGGCCTTGCCGTAGAGGTGCAGGTGGGTGCCCGAGAGCGCCAGCACGGCGGCCCAGTCTGGCTCGACCTGATCGGCCGCACCACCCGGGAACCACAAATCGCCCAACAGGTTGAGCATCAGGCAGGGGCTGTGCAACACGGGCGCCACCAGTGGCAGGCCGGTCATGCAGCGCACCTGCAGCTCGAACTGCGACACGTCACACGCGTCGATGGTGTGGTGGCCGCTGTTGTGCGGGCGCGGGGCCATCTCGTTGGCCACGATGCGGCCATCTTGCAAGACGAAAAATTCGACGCACAGCACGCCCACGTAGTCCAGCGACGAGGCGATGCGGTGGGCCGAGGCATACGCCTGCTCGGCCACCGCGGCGCTCAGGTCGGGCGCGGGCACGGTGGTGACGGCCAAGATGCCGTCGCGGTGCAGGTTCTGCTGGATGGGGAAGTGCACGACCTGGCCATCGCGGCCGCGCGCCACCAGCACGCTGACCTCGTAGGCCAGGGGCAGCATGGCTTCGAGCACGCAGGGCACGCGGTCGAGTTCGTCCCAGGCGGCGGCCAGCTCGGCGCGGGTCTTGACGCGGATCTGGCCCTTGCCGTCGTAGCCCATGCGGGCGGTTTTGAGGATGCCGGGCAGCAGGTCGTCGGTGACGGCGGCCAGCTGCGCGGGCGTCTCGATCAGGGCGTGCGGGGCGCAGGCCACGCCGCAGCCCACGAAGTGGGCCTTCTCGCGGGCGCGGTCTTGGCACACCGACACGGCGGCCCCCGAGGGCGCCACCGGGCGGGAGGCGGCCAGGGTGTCGAGCGCCTGGGCGGGCACGTTTTCGAACTCGGTGGTGATGGCATCCGACACCTGGGCGAGCTGGCGCAGGCCGGCTTCATCCAGGTAGGGGGTGCGCAGGTGCACGTGCGAGACCAGGCCGGCGGGGCTGTCGGGGTCGGCATCGAGCACCGCCGTGCGGTAGCCCATGGCCTGGGCGGCGTGCACGAACATGCGGCCGAGTTGGCCGCCGCCCATCACGCCCAGGGTGGCGCCGGGCAGGATCACCGGTTGCTTGGCAGTGCTCATGGGGGATCAGGCCTTGGCGTCGAAGGTCAGGTCGGCCGTCATGGCGCGGGCCACTTCGGTCTGGCGGGCGCGGAAGGCATCGAGCTTCGCGCGCAAGGCGGGGTCGCTGCCGGCCAGCATGGCCACGGCAAACAGCGCGGCATTGCCCGCACCGGCCGTGCCGATGGCGAACGTGGCCACCGGGATGCCCTTGGGCATCTGCACGATGCTGTGCAGCGAATCGACGCCTTGCAGGTGGCGCGAGGGCACGGGCACGCCCAGCACGGGCACCGTGGTCTTGGCGGCCAGCATGCCCGGCAGGTGGGCGGCACCGCCCGCACCGGCGATGATGGCGACCAGGCCGCGATCGGCGGCGGCTTCCGCGTAGCGGAACATGTCGTCGGGCATGCGGTGGGCGGAAACCACCCGGGCCTCGTAGGCGATGCCGAACTCGGTGAGAATGTCAGCCGCGTGGCGCATCACGTCCCAGTCGCTGCTGGAACCCATCACCACACCGATTTTCACCGCGCCTTGCGCGTCACTTGCCTGGCTGGCGTTCGTCGTGCTCGTCACGGCCCGCTCCTTCATCTGGTCAAACCCTGAATTTTAGGCCACCCGCCTCACCTGAGAGCCCATGATCGACATCACCCTGGAAAACTTCGAATCCGACCTGATCGCCGCGTCGGTGAACACCCCGGTGCTGCTGGACATCTGGGCCGAATGGTGCGGCCCCTGCAAAAGCCTGGGGCCCGTGCTGGAGCGCCTGGAAGAAGAGTACGCCGGCCGCTTCATCCTGGCCAAGGTCAACGCCGACGAGCAGCAAGAGATCGCGGGCCAGCTCTCGCAGATGTTTGGCGTGCGCTCGATCCCGTTTTGCGTGATGTTCAAGGGTGGCCAGCCCGTCGACGGTTTCGTGGGCGCCCTGCCCGCTGAAAAGATCCGCGAGTTCCTCGACAAGCACGTGGCCGATGAGGGCGAGCTGGAAGCCGCCGAAGAGACCGCCGAGGCCGAAGCCCTGATGGACGAGGGCGACACCGACTCGGCCCTGGCCCTGCTGGAAGACGCCCTGGCCAAAGACCCGAACAACGACGAGGCCCGCTTCGATCTGATCAAGCTGCTGCTGGCCGAGGGCCAGGTGGAAGCGGCCAAGCACATCTTCTTGCCGATCGCCGGCCGCGCCGCAGGCCCGGTGCCCGAGCCGCGCGTGCTGGCCTTCAGCCGCTACATCGCTGCCGTGCAGGCTGCGCGCTCGGGCCGCGCGCCGGCCGAGCTGGACGCGGCCATCACGGCCAACAAGCGCGACTTCCAGGCCCGCTTCGAGCTGGCGCAGGTGTTCTGGGCTGCGGGCCAGCCCGCGCAGGCCATGGACGAGCTGCTGGAGATCATCATGCGCGACAAGGCCTGGGAAGACGAGGCCGCGCGCAAGACCTATGTGGCCATCCTGGAGGTGCTGACCAAGCCGCAGCCCAAACCCGTGCCGGCACGCGGCCCGGCGGGCCACGGCGCCCACGGTGCCCCCGGTGCACATGGCCAGGCCCCGGGTGCCGCGCCGAAGCTGGAGATCGCCGGCAAGGTGGAGGTGGTGCCCAACGACCCGATGATCGACAGCTACCGCCGCAAGCTCAGCATGGCGCTGTTCTGATCACCACAGGCCGCCGGCGCCGATCACCAGGCGCACGGTGGCGAAGTGCACGCGCTGGTCGCCCTGGCGCTCCTGGCCGGATTCGATGGCCACGCGGGCATCGGTGCTGAACGCGCCCGCCCTGCCGCCACCCAGCCACGCGGTGGGCAGCGGCCAGGCCAGGGCCAGCGTGTGGCGGTGCACCGGCGCATAGCCGACCAAGCCCGCGTCTTGCGCCACGGCGGCCGCGCCTGCCCCCACCACGCGGTGGCGGGCCATCAGGCGCTCGCCACGCCAGCCCACCTCGACCGCATCCCCCGTCCACCAGGCCTGCAGCAGCTGGCCGGCGTAGCGGCTGTGCAAGTCGACCTGGCCATTGGTGGACGCGAGCTGGCCGCCTTCTTGCCGCCACAGCTGGCCCACATCAAGCCGCCAGCGCGCGGCATTGAACAGCTCAGGCCAGCCCACGGGCTGGAGGCCCTCGGGGCCGCGCCAGCCCAGGCTCCAGCCTGAGAGCGTGCTGCGGCCGCTGAAGCACACCACGTTGCTGAGCGGCGCGTTGCCGGGCTGCGTGCTGCACTGCGGCGCCACGTGGCTGTGCCCCCGGCCGCCCAGGTTGAGCCGCGCGCCCCGCTCGCTGACGCGGGCCACGGCGGCCCAGGCGTCCAGCGTCCACAGGCCACTGGCGTGATCCAGCGCGGTGCCACCGTGCAGGCTGGGCGTGCCGCTGGTGCTGCGCGAGCCCGGGAAGGCGTGGCCTTGCCACAGGCCAATGTGCAGGCGGTGCTGGGCCGGCCCCCAGGGCGTCTCGCTCGACGGGGCCCACTGCAGCTGCACACCATCATCGAGCCAGGTGCCCAGCGTGGTGGCCTGCTTGGCCAGGGGCATCAGCACAAAGCGATCGTGGTGGCCGGCGGTGGTCCACAAGGGCCCTTGCGCGGGGGCTTGGCGGCCGATGGTGATGGTGGTGAGGGATGCCGTGCCCGTGCCGCTTTCTGCGCCGGTGACGGCACCGTGGAGCCCCCTGCGCGCCCACAGGGCTTCGGCATGGGGCGCATCGCCGCCGTGCTGGGCCAGCTCGCCATGCAGCAGCCAGCCATCCACCGCCTGCACGGTGACGCCCACGGCGGCGTGCACGAGCCGGGTGCCGCGCAGCTCGGTGCCGGCATCGCCTTGCAGCAGGTAGCCGCTCAGGGCCTGGCTGGGCAGGGCCTGCCGCGCCTGCAGGTGGGCATGGTCCCAGGTGAGTTGCCAGCCGGGTGATGGGGCCGCGGCATCACCAGGGGCCGCATCGGCTGCGGCATCCTCACCATGGGCCCAGGCCGGGCGGGTCACCAGCAGGGTGGCCAGCAAGCCAACAAGGAGCCGGCGCGTCATGCTGGCCTCACTGGAAGGGGTCCGCTTGCAGCGGGTTGTGCAGGAAGTCATCGTCGGTCAGGGTCTTGAGGAAGGCCACCAGGTCGGCCTTGTCCTGGTCGCTCAGGCTGATGCGGGTGATCAGGCTGTCCTTGTGGGGATTGAGGCGGCCATCGCCGGGGTACTGGGCCAAAAAGGCATCGGCCTCTTGCCCGGTGACGTGGCGGCCGCCGGCGGCGTAAAAGTCCAGCACGGCTTCGAGCGTGGCGATGGTGCCGTCGTGCATGTAGGGCGCCGTCTTCTCGACATTGCGCAGGCTGGGCGCGCGGAACATGCCCATCTGCCAGGCGTTGCCGGTGAGCTCGAACACGCCCCGGTTGGGGAAGGGGAAGCCGCCCTGGCCATCGGTGTTGTAGAGCCCGGTGTTGTGGAACGGGGTCTCCACCACGCGCGTGCCGGCATGCACCAGCTGGTCGTTGAAGTTGGCCGAGCCGTGGCAGTGGAAGCACTCGGCCTGCTCGCCAAAGAAGAGCTGCGCGCCCCGGGCCTCGGCCTCGGTGTAGAGGGCCTGTCCGCGCTGCACGCGGTCGTACTTGCTGTTGAACGACAGCAGCGTGCGCTGGAAGGCCGCGATCGCCTGCACCACATGCGGCCAGCTGATGGGCTGGGCCTCGCCGGGGTAGGCCTGCGCAAACAGCCGCTGGTAGAGCGGCGCGTCGATCAGCCGTTGCAGCACGGCGGCCTTGTTGCTGTCGTTGACGCCCATCTCGACGGGGTTGGTGCCAAAGAGCGGCACGGCCATTTGCTGCTCCAGCGTGGTGAGGCCGGGGTTGGCCCAGGTCAGCGTGGGGTGGTAGGCCACGTTGGCCAGGCCCTGGGCGTTGCGGGGGTGGCCCTCGCCGGTCGAGCCCACGGCGCGCGCGCGGCCATCGGTGAACGCTTTGTCTTGCTGGTGGCAGCCGCTGCAGGCCTGCGTGCCGTTGCCCGAGAGCCGCTGATCGTAGAAGAGGTGGTGACCCAGCTCGACCTTGGCCGCGCTCATGGGGTTGGTGTCGGGCACGCGGGGCGCAGGCATGCTGCTGGGCAGCACCCATTGGAAGCCCGCCAGGCTGGTGTCCTCCACCGTGACGCCTCCGGCGCCGCTGGCCCCGCCGCCGCAGCCGCTCAGCGTGAGCGCGGCCACCATGGCGACCACGCCGAGCGCAGCCACCGCCTGGGCCCTGGCAGCCACCCGCGGCCAGCCCTTGCGCGAAAGATCGGTCATGCCAGCCCCTGCCTCACTGCGCGATGGCGCGGAACACCTGCTGCGCGCCCACGCTGGCGCCATCGCTCAGCCGCAGGCCCAGGTTGGTGAACAGCGTGGTGCAGTCGGTGTCGGTGCTGGCCGACATGCAGCCCACCGCGCCCGTGGCGTTGGTGGCCACATCCACACCACGGAAGAGCTCGTTGAGGTCGAGCGCCACGCGCTGCGAGGCCGGGTTGAAGGCGATGTCGATCTGCGGCATGTTGGCGTGGCTGCAGGTGGCGGTGGCCACGTTGCCGCCGCTGCAATCGGTCGAGGCGATGTGCACCGCGTAGGTGGTGGCCGTGGCGCTGCCGTCGGCCACGCCACCGGCAGGGTCCAGCTCCAGCTTGATGAACTTGCGGCCGTTCTGCCAGCTCCAGCCCATGGCCATGTTGTCCAGCGGGGCGGCGGCGGTCATCACGTCGCTGTGGTTGTTGGCGTCGCTCAGGCCCACGGTGGCCCGCAAGCCCGTGTAGGTGCCCGGGGGAACCTTGCCCACGATCGTGGCGTTCAGTGCGGCCGAGCCATCGGTGGCCTGGGCGCAGGCCCCGGTGCTGGTGTCGGTGAGGTCGATCAGCACCGCGCCATCGGCGCCGCTGCCGTGCTGCCAGTCGTTGGTGGTGAGGGTGACGGGCACCTCGGTGCCGCTGCTGCTGACGAGGCGCACGTTGCTCAGGTAGAAGCGCACATCGCGCAACTGGGCCGACGAGGCCTGGCTGCCCAAGCCGCTGAGCGTGCTGGCGCAGCCGACGGGCGTGCTGCCCACGGTGGCCACGAAGGCGATCTGCACGTCTTGCGTTGCGGCTGCGGTGGTGGTGGCGGTGGAGGGGGATGCCGGGGCATCCGATCCGCCGCCGCAGGCGCTCAGCAGGCCAGCGCTCAGCAGGCAGGACCAGGCCAACGGGGTGGCCACACTGGAGAAGGAAAAGGTGTTCATGGCAGGCAATGAGGTCCAGGGCGCAGGCCTGAGCCGAGGCCAGGTCTGCGCGGGTGAAGGGGATGAAGGCAGGGGTGTGATCAGGTCGGCGGCAGCAGGTCGCTCGCCGTGTCGGGGTGGGCGTCGGGCGGCAGGTCTTCGTCGGGCAAGTCGGTGCTCACGGTGGCCGTGCCGGCGATGTCGGCCTCGGGCGGCAGCAGCTCGGTGCCCACGGTTTGCTGGGCGAGCGAGAGGCGGCTCACGCTCGCTGCGGGACCGACAGCACCGCCAGCGCCGCCGTCACACCCACACCCCACGAGGCTCAGCGCCACCCACAAGAAGGTGCGGCGCATGCTCAGTACCTCACCCAGATCGTGTCGTTGGCCGTCAGGCTCTTGCCTGCGGTGGCGCCCAGGTCGCTGTAGCTGCTGTCCTTGGCGATGAGGGCCGTCACACGGGCCTGGGTGATGGCGTTGGCGCTGTAGCCGGCCTTGCCCACCCAGACGATGGCGGCGTCACCGAAGTAGGCCTTGAGCCGGGCCGCCAGCGTGCCCGTGCCGGCGCTGGTGAAATCGCCCACCGTGGAGGCATCCAGCGTGTAGCTGTTGAAGCCGCGGCGCTTGTCGGGGAAGGCCAGCAAGGTGGGCGAGTTGGCCGTGCCCCAGTCCATCACCCAGTCGTTGTTGCCGCTGTCCTTGCAGTACTGGCGGGTGATGAACTGCAGCTTGCGGATGGCCGAGCCCACCGCCGAGGGCAGCTTCATGCGCACGCTCAGCTTGTAGAGCTGGTCGTCGTCGCCAGGGCCACTCAGGCCGGCCTGCCGCGTCCAGGTGAAGGTGACGTTGCCATCGATGTCGGTGCTGCGGGCGACCACGCCAAACAGCCCGCTCATGGCCGGGCGCAGCGATGAGGCCCCCGTGGCCGTGACCACGGCCGCCGGCACCGTGATGGTGACCTTGTGGGTGTCGAGGTTGCCCGAGGGCGAGGTGCCCACGAAGGTGGCGCTGGCGTTGTCCACGCGCCGGCTCTCGGCGGCCGTGCAGCCGTGCGGGATGGCGAACGCGATCTCGTTGGTGGTGCCCGCGATCGCGAACGCGGATTGCCCCCCCGCGGTGATGCCGGTGGTGAGGTTGCTCAGGCCCACATGGGACCAGGCGGACGTGGAGACAGACAGGAACAGGCAGGCGGCCAGCGTGGCACGCCCAGTCGACGCAGCAATCATGGTGGGATCTCGGGATGGCCCAGGGCCAGTGCGCGGCAGGCGGCAGACACCGCCACACCCAGGCACAGGCTCCAGCAAGGTGATGAGGCAGACGCACGCCGCCAGGGCACAGGAGCCACTGAGGCGGGTGATCTGTCAGGCAAGCGCCCGAGAGACGGGCGCACTCACGCTCAGGCCCGAGGTGGCCCACGCGCCGGCAGGGGCGCCAGCGCCGGCAAGGTCACGCGCAAAAACAGGCGCGGCACCAGGCCATGTCGTGCAGGGACAGGCGGCAGCACGGCCGCCGGCAAGGCGGGCGGCGTGGCCATGAAGGGCAGGCACAGCGGGCAATCCAGCGTGTGACCCACGGGGTGCAAGCCTTCGCCATCGGCGCTCCCCTGCCCAGACAGTTGCACCGCGCCAAAGCTGGCGCAGCCCACGGCATACGCCGATCGCTGGGTGAAGGTGTTGACCACCGCGGCCGTGACGGTCAGCAACAGGCACGCGAGCACCCAGCGGGTGATCGCGGGCAGGTGTCGGCGCCACGCTTGCATGTCCATGGCCGCGTTTATAACGGAGATCTGGCGCCGCCAAGCGCCCAACACCCCGGAAGACGGCCATGAGTTCCTTGATTCAGATCACCACCTTGCAAGAGCGCCTGCAGCAGCCCGGCCCCGCGCCCCTGTTGCTCGATGCGCGCTTCAACCTGATGCAGCCCGAGGCCGGCGAAGCCGCCTGGCGCGCCGGCCACCTGCCCGGCGCCCGCCACGCGCACCTCGACCGCGACCTCTCGGCCGCCAAAACCGGCCGCAATGGCCGCCACCCCCTGCCCACCCCGGCCGCCTTCGAGGCCACGGCGCGGGCCTGGGGCCTGCACGCAGGGCAGCCCGTGGTGGTGTACGACGACCACGGCGGCATGTTCGCCGCCCGCCTGTGGTGGCTGCTGCGCTGGCTGGGCCACGACGCCGTGCAGGTGCTCGACGGCGGCTACAGCGCCTGGGTGGCCGCTGGCGGCCAGGTGGACACCACCGCGCCGCCACCCGCTGCGCACGGCACCTGGACGGCCCAGCCCCGCGACGGCTGGCTGCGCACCGCCGACGAGGTGCTGCAAGGCGTGCAGGGGCAGCGCACCCAGTGCCTGGTCGATGCCCGCGCGCCGGATCGCTTTCGCGGCGAGAACGAAACCCTGGACCCGGTAGGCGGCCACATCCCCGGTGCGCGCAACCGCTTTTTCCAGCTCAACTTGGTGGACGGCCGCTTCAAGCCGGCCGAAGCCCTGCGCGCCGAGTGGCAAGCCCTGCTGGGCGACACCGCGCTGGACACCGTGGTGCACCAGTGCGGCTCGGGCGTGACCGCCTGCCACAACCTGCTCGCCCTCGACATCGCCGGCTTCGCCCCCACGGCGCTGTATGCCGGCTCGTGGAGCGAATGGTGCGCCGACCCCGCCCGTCCGGTCGCCCAAGGCTGACGCACCCCGCTGACGCCCCCACCGCTCGCCGCTGAACGGTTGCCCCGCAGCGACGAGCGGCAAGCCCCTGCAGCGCCCCCTTGGCGCGGGGCCTGCAAGCAAATGCAAGCACGCCAGACAGCGTGGGATTTGTCACGGTTATCCGCGCACCGCCCCACCTGAGCCCTGACCAGAATCCGCCGATAAGCCGGAAGATGGCTTCAACACAAAGGGCTCAAGGCATGTTTTCAGGCCACCTCATCCCCACCCGTCCGGCCATGCGCCGCGGCTTCACGCTCATCGAGGTGATGATCGTGGTGGCCATCGTGGCCATCCTGGCTTCGGTCGCCCTGCCGGCCTACAACAAGTACATCGTGCGCGGCCAGCTGCAAGAGGCCTTCTCCAACCTGGCCAACCAGCGCATCCGCCTGGAGCAGTACTACCAAGACAACCGCAACTACGGCAGCACCGCCAACACCAACTGCTTGGGCCTGTCGGGCAGCACGGTGTCCATCACCGGCAGCCAGTACTTCACCTACACCTGCGTGACCAGCAACAGCGGCCAGAACTACACGCTGACGGCCACCGGTGCCACCGGCAAGCCCACCGCCGGCTACACCTACACGCTGGACGACGCGGGCAACAAGGCCACCACCCAGTACGGCGGCGCCACCGCCACCACGGGCTGCTGGGCCGTCAAGTCCAGCAGCGACTGCTCTTGAGCTGAGGTGCGCCATGCGTCAAAAGGGCTTTTCCATCATCGAGATCGCCGTCACGCTGGTCGTGCTCGGCATGGTGCTGGCCACGGCCGTGCCCAGCATCGGCGATTGGGTGCGCAACGCGCGCATCCGCAACGAAACCAACGCGCTGGTCAATGGCTTGCAGGTGGCCCGCGAAACCGCCCTGCGCCGCAACCGCCCGATCAGCTTCTACCTGGTCAACCAACCCACGGGCACCACGCTGACGAACACCTGCACGGTGTCGGCCACCGGCACCTCGTGGGTGGTGAGCGTCAACTCGCCCCACAACGGCTGCGGCAATGCCCCGGCGACCACCAGCAACTCATCCACCAACCCACTGATCGTCAACAGCCACTTCGGGGCTGAGGCCACCTCGGGTCTGGGTGTGAGCGGCCAAGACAACAACCAGACCGCGTCCAGTGTGGCCTCGTTCGACGCGCTCGGCCGCTTGAGCTCAGGCCTGGCGCACATCACGGTGGCCTACAGCAGCAGCAAGTCCGGTGACCGCCCCTTGCGGATCGACATCACCAAGACTGGCAACGTTCGGGCATGTGACCCGTCGATCACCGACACCTCCGATCCCCGCCGCTGCCTGTGCGATCCCAGCGTCACCAGCAACACCAGCGCCTTGCGCTGCCGCTGACCCCGTCCCAGGGTGCCACCATGGTCCGATCACATCCATTCACCACGCACGGCCGACGCCAGCAACACGGTGTGCTGCTGCTCGAAGGCCTGGTCGCCATCTTGCTCTTCAGCTTCGCGGTGCTGGCACTGGTGGGCCTGCAGGCGCGCATGGTGTCGGCACAGACCGATTCCAAGTTCCGCGCCGACGCGGGACTGCTGGCCAATGAACTGCTGGCGCGGATGTGGAGCGACACGCCTACGAAAACGGGCGTGAACACCTACAACGGGTTGGCCTGTGCCGCCAACGCACGCTGCAAGGACTGGCAAGACAAGGTCGCCAGCCAACTGCCCAATGGGCGCGGCAGCGTGCTGGTGGACGCGACATCACAAATGGTGACCGTGACGGTCAACTGGAAGCAAGGCAGCGAGACGGCACACACCTACAGCCTGCGCAGCCGCTTGGCCACGGCAGGTGACCTATGAAGGCGATACAGGCTGCCCGCCAACTCGGGCGAGGTTTCACGTTGATCGAGCTGCTCGTGGGCATGGCCTTGGGCTTGCTCACGACGGTGATCATTGCCCAGGTAATCATCAACGCAGACGCCAACAGGCAGACGACCACATCCGGCAGCGATGCCCAGGTCAATGGTGCACTGGCCATGTTCTCGCTCACGCGGGACCTGCAAAGCGCAGGCTTCGGCATGATGAGCCACGATGCCGCACCGGGCTGCCCCATCCGGGCCAAGCGCGGCACCAACGCCGAGATCAGCGGCCTGTACCTCACCCCCGTCTACCGCACAGGCGATTCCAGCGGCAACCTGACGAACCTGCGGCTGCTGTCTGCGGGGGGAAGCCAGGTGGTGCCGCCCATGGTCTTGAGCGCAGACCACGGGCAACTCGGCAGCAGCTTTGGCATCAAGCTGGCGCTGGCCGTGCCACTGGATCAGAACCTCACCTACGCGCGCAAAGCCGATGTGCTGATCGCCATCCCAGTGACCTGGACACAGGCCACCCCCGGGACCTTCGGCGCCACCGACCAATGGTGCACGGTCTTTGAAGCCGCCGCCGACAGCGCCAATCCACTGAGCACGACCACCCTCCCCCATGTCACGCGCAGCCCAGGGTGGAACCCCACGGCCGACGCCACGAGCACCCTCATGCCCAAGAACGGTTACGCCACGGGCGACTACATCGTCAACTTGGGGCGGCTGGTGATCCGGGACTACTGGCTGCAAAACGAGAACCTGATGACCCACGAGCTGCAAGACGACGGCAGCTGGGGCGAAGACCAGATCGTCGCCAGCGGCATCGTCGCCATGCAAGTGCTCTACGGCAAAGACACGCTGACCTCGTCGGCCGCCACGCCAAGTGTGGTCGACACCTATGACACCACCACCCCCACCACCGTGACCGACTGGCGCCGGGTGCTGAGTGTGCGCATCGCACTGGTGGCCCGCAGCAGCAACCGCGAAAAGGATGTGGTGACCTCGCAAGACGTGTACTGGGACGTCGGCAACGCCAACACCGTGACGGTGGGCAGCACGTCCGCCTCCGCCTGCCCCAACGCCACTGCCCGCAGCTGCATCAAGCTGGCGCTGCCGCGCGCCTCGAACACCGACACCGAGTGGCAGCACTACCGCTACAAGGTGTTCGACACCGTTGTGCCTCTGCGCAACATGTTGTGGAGGGCGTCATGACCGCACGTCCGCAAGCCGCCCAACAAGGGATGGCACTGATCTTCGCCCTACTGGCCCTGTTGGCCCTGTCTCTGGGCGCGGTGACGGTGATCCACAACGTCGACACCAGCACGCGGGTGCTGGGCAACCTGGGCTTCAAGCGCGAGGTCACGAATGCCAGCGACCGCGCCATCCAGGCGGCCATCACCTGGATCTCGTCGCACAGCGACACGAACACCAACACCAACCTGCAGATGGCTGCGCTGGACAGCAACGACGCGGCGAATGGCTACTACGCCACGGCCAATGGCGAGGCCACTGCCGACAACACCATCCAAGTCGACCCCACCGGGCAGCGCTCCACCAGCAACGGGATTGCCCGCAGGTTGATCAAATGGGGCGGCAGCAGTGACAACTGCAGCTACGCCACGAACGTCACCACGGGCGAGTGCGTGCTCAGCACCCGCGAGGTGGTCACGGCCAACGGCGGCACCGAACCGGTGACCCTGCGCTACACGATCTTCAGGCTGTGCAGCAAGCCGCTGACGCCCCTGGGCGCAGGCAACACCTGCAGCCAGCCCGCCACCAGCACCGGCGGCACATCGAACGACCGTGGCGAGCTCAACTACGCCAAGCCATCTCCGCTTTCAGGCATTTCGAACAGCGTGTACTACCGCGTCTTGGTGCAAGCCACCGACGCCCGCAACACGACCTCCGTGACCGAAGCGATAGTCCAGTACTGACCGAGTTCGCAAGCCTCGGCGATGAAAGGGATCGTCATGACCCACAGCACCCCCCACGCGCGCCCACTGCGCCGCACGCGCCACCAGACCATCGCTGTGGCGGTGGCATTGGCCTGCAGCCCGCTGCTCAAGGCGCACAGCGCCAACACGGACATCAGCAACCAGCCGCTGATCCACGCCCAAAACACGCAGCAGCCCAACCTGATGTTCCTGCTGGACAACTCGGGGTCGATGGCAGGCGACGCGCTGCCCGACAACGCCGATGACCGCGCCCTGTACGCCGTCTGGAGCTGGCATTGCAACAGCCTGGCCTTCAACCCCAGCGACCCCTCGGTCGGGCACTACGAAGACCTGTACGCCTTGCCCGTCACGCACGATGGACGCAACTACCCCAAGCAAAGCCTGCGCGCAGCCTGGGCCGACGGCTTTTTGCCCACGTTCACGGGCAGCACCTACACCCTGAGCTACGCGCCGGACACGGATTCACTGGCCAACGGCAACACGGCCACGCTGGTGTTCACCACCTTGAACCTTTTGTTTGCTGGGGTTGGTGACCAAATCGCGCTGCAAGACCCCAACGACAAGACGCACTGGCTGCTCGGCCAGGTCATGGCCATCAATGGGGCCAGCTACACGATCAAGATCACGTTCACCAGCTTCCGCAATGGCAGCCTGACCACGACGTGGAAGATCGGCAAAGTGGCCACGGTTGACCTGCTGAACACCAACAACTCACCGGCCACGCACTACTACTACCAGCACAGCGCCGACAACCCGGCGACGGCAACAGACGATCCCCCTCGGCCGTGGAAGTACGACGTCTACGGCGACTTTGACACCACCGACACGTTCACCAACCAGTGCATGAGCAGCCTGGGCACACAGAGCTCGGTGTTCACTCAAAAGCAGGTGAGCGCGCTCGATGCCGTTCGCCAACAACAGTACGCCAACTGGTATGCCTACTACCGCACCCGCATCAACATGATGCGCAGCGCGGCGGGACGGGCCATGATCAGCGTGCCCAACAACTTCCGCGTTGGCTTCAACGCCTTGAACAAGGGCACCAGCCTGAACGCCGATGTGAGCAACACCTTGTTCAGCTTTGCCAGCGTGGCCGCCTTCGACGCCAACCAGCGACGCCTGTTCTACAGCAACCTCTATGGCACGCCCACGGGCGGCAGCACGCCACTGCGGCGCTCGCTGGCCAAGCTGGGCCGCTATTACGGCAATCGGCTGACGGGTCAAACCGACCCCATCATCAGCACGTGCCAGCGCAACTTCAGCTTCGTGACGACCGACGGGTATTGGAACGAGAGCACCTCACCCACCCAGCTCGACGGCAAGACCGACATCGGCAACCAAGACGGCCTGGCGCCCGCCCCGCAGAACGACGGCAGCTTCGACTACAGCACCACCGACACGCGCACGACCTACAGCCTGCAATCAGGCGGCAATTGCAAAGGCAAGAACCAGGTGTACTACAAGACCCTGGTGGAGCAGCGGGTGAACGTGACCACCCTCAACGGCACCACGCCGGGCAACTGGACCACGGTGTCGAGCACGCTGCAGTGCGGCAACATGCCGTCGCCCTCAACATCGACCACGTCGACCTCCACGGGCGGCCCCGCACTCAACAGTTTGGCCGACGTGGCCTACTATTACTACAACACCGACCTGCGCCCGGACCTGGCTGACCAAGTCCCTGAGGCGGGCGACGACAAGGTGAAGAGTCAGCACATGACCACGTTCACCTTGGGCATGGGCCTCAGCGGTCGCCTGCCATACACAGACAACTACACCGACCCGATTTTGGCGACGGACAGCGCCGATGTGCAGGCGGGCAAGCAGACCTACATCGACCTGAGCAACTCCAGCCGCAGCCCACGGCTGTACTGGCCGATCCCCCCGGAGGACGGCAGCAGCGACCCCTCGAAGATCGATGACCTGTGGCACGCTGCGGTGAATGGCCATGGCCGTTACTTCTCGGCCAGCAATGCCACGGGCCTCTCGTCGGCCCTCAAGACCGCGATCAACAAGATCCAGGCGCAGACGGGCGCAGGCTCATCGGCGGCCACCACCTCGCTGCGTCCGGTGCTGGGCACCGACCAGGTGTTCATCGCGCGCTACAGCACGGTCAACTGGACGGGCGAGCTGCAAGCCAAGACCCTGGCCCAAGTCATCGACCCCACCACCAAGGCCAGCGTCATCGCCCTGACCGACACCAACGGGTGGATGGCCAGCGCCACATTGACCAACACCACCTACACGGACCGCAAGATCTACTACCCGCGCAACCTCAACAGCAATGCGCGCACCTTGGGGCTGTTCGACTGGGCCACGCTGTCCACCGACAACGAAGCCACGGCACTGCAGAGCTATTTCAACAACTTCTGCAGCAAGTCTCCGGTGCCCAACCAGTGCACCACGATGACGAACACCGACAAGACGGCCGCGTCCGGGGCCAACCTGGTGAACTTCCTGCGGGGTGACAGCACGTACGAGACCACGCTGTATCGCGAGCGCCTGGACCCGATCACCGCAGGCCAGCGCAACGTGCTGGGTGACATCGTGGATGCCTCGCCCGTGTACGTGGGCAAGCCGCCCTTCAACTACACCACGAACGGCTACAACACCTGGAAGAACGACTCGGTGCAAAAGAGCCGCTGCCCGATGGTGTACGTGGCCGCCAACGACGGCATGCTGCACGCCTTCTCGGCCAAGAGCGCAGCAGCCGCCTACACCAACTGTCCGGCTGCGGGCACAGAGGTCTGGGCCTTTGTGCCGCGTGGGGTGATGAGCAACCTCTACAGGCTGGCGGACTCGCTCTACAGCAGCCTGCACATCTTCACGGTGAATGGTGGCCCCGTGGTGGGCGACGTCAGCACCAAGGTGCCCGACGGCCAGGGCGGCACCACGGACGAGTGGCACTCCATCCTCGTCGGCGGCCTGGGCGCGGGAGGCCAGTCGTACTACGCCCTCGACATCACCAAGCCCGTGGCCAAGGCCGGGGACACCAGCACCGGCCCGAAGCTGCTGTGGGAGTTCACGGATCCCGACCTCGGCCTCACGTACGGCAACCCCGTGATCGCCCAGATCCCGGTGGTCGATCCTGTCACCAACGTCAGCACCTTGACCTGGTGCGTGATCTTCTCTTCGGGCCTGAACAACGGCTCAACCGGTGTCAACAGTTTGAACAAGCCCGGCTATGGCATTGGCTACCTGTACGTGGTCAATGCCTTGACGGGGGCCTTGGTCTACAAGGTCCCCACGCTGGACGGCGGCCTCGACTTCCGTTCACAGTCACCCGACCAGCGCAACGGCGACTTCCCCTCGGGCTTCAATAAGATCAACGTCTGGGTCACCAATGGCTCTGACAGCGTGGTGGAGCACATCTACGGCACAGACTTGATGGGCAACGTCTGGCGCTTCGCTGCCAACAACCTGTATCGCGCAGCCACGGCCACGGGGCCCGACCTGAGGTCTGTGCGCCTGGCACAGCTGAAATCTGGCGGAACGAACCAACCGATCACGGTCCGGCCCGAGATCGCCGAAGTGGTGAAAAACAGCGTCAGCTACCGCGTGGTGCTGATCGGCACGGGGCGCTACCTGGGCACGAGCGATGCGACAGACACCACCACCCCCTCCAGCATCTATGCCATCAAGGACCCCTTGAGCAGCACCGGCTGGGGCAATGTGCGCCCCAGCATGGTGGGCCAAACGCTCACGAACGCCACCCGCACCGAGAACGGCGCCACCCTGCAGTACCGCACGATTTCGAGCAACACCGTGGACTGGAGCAGCGCCACCACGGCGGGGTGGTACGTCGATCTGCCGAGCGCGGGCGAACGCGTGGCCGTGACGATGAACCTGGCCTACAACATCCTGTCGGTGCCCACCCTGATCCCCAACAGCACGGACCCCTGCAGCAATGGGGGCGACTCGTGGCTCTACAACCTGGACATCATCTCAGGCTCCTACGTCAACACGCAGACGGCCACGAAGCAAGGTGGCTACAAGACGGACAAGGCCATCATGGGCATCAACTCGGTGCAGTACGACGGCACCAACCAATCCGGCCAGATCATCACCAACGCCGACGGCTCGACGACCTTGACCACCTTCCCCACCCCCGGCACGAACACCGTGCGGCGCACGGGTTGGCGGGAGCTGATGCAGTGACACCCGCTTTCGGTGCTCACGCCGTGGGGGCCCCTTGGTTGGCGGTTGCGCTCGCCGTGGGAGGGCATGCGGCCCTGGGCCTGTCGATCTGGTCGGCAGGCCCCAGCGACACGCACGAATGGGTGCAGCCCTCCCGCCCCGCATCCAGCGTGAGGCTGGTCGCACCCATCCGCCGCCCACTGCCCACCCCAACTGCGCCCACGATGGCGATGCCAACGGTTGAGCCCCATGCGGCCTGGCCGAAGACCGCACCCACCGAAGCCGCGGCCGCAGAGGCCGTCCCAGAGGCGGAGCAAGTGGCACGGAGCGAGGCCCGCGTCTCAGACGACGATGTGGCCGAAGCCCCTTACTACCCCAGATCGGAGCTGACCGTGGGCCCGGTACCGGCGAGCGAGGTCCTGATCCCCTTCCCCATCAGCAGCGACGACGACGGTCACCGCAGTGGCCTGCTGCGCCTGTTCATCGACGAGCAAGGCGTGGTGCAAGACGTGCTGGCGCTGGATGGCGAATCCACCCTGTCGCCGGCGATGTTGGTGGCCGCGCGCACGGCCTTTTTGGGCACGCGCTTCGAGCCTGGGCAAAAGCAAGGCCAGGCGGTGCGCTCGCGCATCGACGTCGAGGTGAGCTTCGACGCGCAGCGGCTGCCAGCCGTGGCCTCGGCCGCCCCCTGACCACGCTCAGGCGCTGGACGGGCCCAGCGCCTCGTCGAGCACCTCGATCCAATGGCGCACGGGCGTGGACGTGCCCGATTGCAGGTGCACGATGCAGCCGATGTTGGCACTCGTCACCACCGCCGCGTTGAGTGCATCCAGGTGGCGCAGCTTGTCGTCGCGCAGCTGGCGTGAGAGCGCGGGCTGCGTCAGGCTGTAGGCGCCCCCGGCCCCGCAGCACTGGTGGCTGTCGGTGCGCGCGAGCTGCACGTCAAAGCCCAGCGCGCGCAAGCTGGCCTCGATGGGCCCAGGCTTGGCCGCGCTGCTCAGGCGCTGCGCATGGCTCAGGCTGCACGGCGGGTGGAAGGCCACGGGCCCGAAGCTGGCCGGCGGGTGCCCGGTGGCGCTGCGCCGCTGCAGTTTGCGCTGCAACACCGGCAGCCAGCTGGGCAAGAGCTCGCCAGGGTCGCGCACCAGGGCGGCCACGCGCCGCGCCTTGTCGGCGTAGGCCGGGTCATCGGCCAGCAGGCTGCCGTAGTCCTTCACCCAGGCGCCGCAGCCCGAAGCGTTCACCACGATGGCTTCCACCGGCGTGTTCGATTCGATGTACGGCCACCAGGCATCGATGTTGCGCCGCGCACGCGCCTTCGCGCCATCGGCATCCCCCAGGTGGCCTTGGATGGCGCCGCAACAGGTGCTGGGCGGGCGCTCCACACGGATGCCCACCGCATCGAGCACGCGCGCCGTGGCCGCGTCGATGTGGGGGCGCAAGCCGGGCTGCACACAGCCCTCGGGCAGCAGCATGCGCCGCGCGTGCAGGCTTTGGCGCAGCGTGGGCCAGCCGGGGGCGGCCAGGGCGGGCGGCAGGGGCACGCGTTCGCGCCAAGCCGCAGGCAGCATCGGGCGCACGGCCTGCCCCAGCCGCAGTGCCGGCACGAACCAGCGCGAGGGCATGAGCCAGCGCACCCCGGCCCGCAGCCAGCGCTCGCGCCAGGGGCGTTGGACCTGCTCATCGACCACGGCCTGGCCCAGCGCCAGCAGCGTGTGGTACGGCACGCCCGATGGGCAGGTGCTCTCGCAGTGGCGGCAGCCGATGCAGCGGTCCAAGTGCGCTTGGGTGGTGCGGGTGGGCGCCTGGCCTTCGAAGACCTGCTTCATCAGGTAGATGCGCCCGCGCGGGCCATCGAGCTCGTCGCCCGTGACGCGGTAGGTGGGGCAAGTGGCGTTGCAAAAGCCGCAGTGCACGCACTGGCGCAACACCGCCTGGGCCTGTTGACCACGCGCGGTGCCCTGGTGCTCGGGAGACAGTTGGGTTTGCATCGGGGAACGAGCCTCAGTGCGACGCCATGTGCTGGCAGCCCGTGCGGTCGGTGTTGAACACGCCGCTGGGGTCGAACGCGCGCTGCACCGCCTGCTGCAAGCGCCAGGTGCTGGCCGCCGCTGGCGACAGCGACCACGGCTGGCCGGGCGCACGGTGCCAGGGCTGGGCCTGCCCGCCCACGCGGGCCATCAACTCGTGGATGGCGGCCGCCGGGGCGGGCGTGCACACCCAGCGCAGAGCGCCCAGCCACTCGGTGAGCTGCTCGCCATGCAGCGCCAGCGGCGGCGTGGTGGCCGGTACCGACAAGCGCCACAGGGTCACACCAGCCTGGCCCGCAGCGGCCACGGCCGCCCGCGCCCGCACGAAGAACTCGTCGCTGTGGTCGCGCACACCGCGCCAGAAGGCCTCGGCCACGGGTGGCGGCAGCAGCTCGCCGCGCCGCTCGCGGTACAGCCCTTGCACGGCCTGCACCACGGCCGCACGGGCGCCCGCCAGGCGCACCACCAGCAGGCCGTCCCACCAGGCCGAGGCCTCGATGGGCAAGGGCTGGGCCGCCCAGAGGTTGACCTGCAGCAGCGCCTCTTCTTCGGTCAGCTCGAAGCGCATGGTGGCCCGCACCACGGGCTCGGGCAGCACCTTGAGGGTGACCTCGGTCAGCAGGCCCAGCGTGCCCATGCTGCCGGCCATCAAGCGGGTGAGGTCAAAGCCCGCCACGTTCTTCATCACCGCCCCACCGAAGCGCAGCATCTGCCCTTGGCCGTTGATGAGGGCGCAACCCAGCAGGTGATCGCGCACAGCACCCCGCTGGGCCCGCGCCGGCCCGCTCAGGCCTGCCGCCACCATGCCGCCCACCGTGGGGGCGCTGCGCTGTGTGGCACCACCGTCGTAGCGCGGGGGCTCGAAGGCCAGGGCCTGGCCATGGGCGGCCAAGGCCGCCTCGAGCTCGGTGATCGGGGTGCCGCAGCGCACGCGCACCACCAGCTCGCTGGGCTCGTGCGCCACGATGCCGTGCCAGGTGCGGGTGTCGAGCTCGTGCTCGGTGCGCCCATCGTCGGCGGGCGCGCGGCCCAGGTGGTCTTTGCTGCCCCCGCCGCGCAGGCGCAGCCGGTGGCCTTGCGCAGCGGCCGCGCGCACCTGCTCGGCCCAGTCGCGCAGGGGCTCGGCAGGCCAGGCGGCATGGGGCGAAAGGGGCGGGTCGGGCTGGTCAGACACGGCGGACACGGCGGGTTCGGTGGCGTGCTCAGGCACGCGGGCAGAGACACGCAAGGGCAGGCTGGGGCCGCGTGCACCCGGGTGCTCAGGCCACAATGGCAGCACACGGGCTCAGCGCGGCGGCTGGCTTCAAGCATACCGCCGATGCCCGCCCATCCCCCGGCCCCCCTTCGCCCCACACAAACCATGCTTGTTGCCGCCCTGCAAATGGTGTCCACGCCCGATGTGGCCGACAACCTGGCCACCGCGCTGCGCCTGATCGCCCAAGCCGCCGAAGCCGGCGCCGAGCTCGTGGCCCTGCCCGAGTACTTCTGCCTCATGGGCCTCAAGGATGCCGACAAGCTCGCCATCGCCGAGCCCGAGGCCGATGCCCTGCACCCCGGCCCCGACACGCCGCTGCAGCACGCCTTGGCCCAGGCCGCCCGCGCACATGGCGTGTGGATCGTGGCCGGCACCCTGCCCTTGCGCAGCGGGCAGCCCCAGCGCGTGTTCAACAGCATGCTGGTGTTCAACCGCCAAGGCGAGCGCGTGGCCCGCTACGACAAGATCCACCTGTTTTGCTTTGACGATGGCCAGCGCCGCTACGACGAGGCCGCCACCTTGGTGCCGGGTCACCAGCCGGTGGCGCTCACGGTCACCGACCGGGCCGGCCAGCCTTGGCGCGTGGGCCTGGGCGTGTGCTACGACCTGCGCTTTCCCGAGCTGTTCCGCGCCCTGGGTCGCGAGGCCCCGCTGGACCTCATCATCCTGCCGGCGGCCTTCACCGACACCACCGGCCGGGCCCACTGGGAGCTGCTGTTGCGCGCCCGCGCGGTCGAAAACCTTTGCCACGTGCTCGCCCCGGCACAAGGCGGCCTGCACGCCAGTGGCCGGCGCACCTTTGGCCACAGCCTGGCCGTGGGCCCTTGGGGCGAGGTGCTGGCCACTCAGGCCGAAGGGGAAGGGGTGGTGCTGGCGCGGCTCGACCGCGCGCGCCAAACCGAGGTGCGCACAGCGCTGCCCGCCCTGCAGCACCGGGTGTTGGGCTGAGCGCAGCTCAGCTCAGGCGCTCACAGGCGCCGGCCGTCTTGCCAGTCGTTGGCAGCGGCCAGCACCTCGGCGCGGGCCTGTGGACTGCCCTCGTACAGGTTCAAGGCGTGGTCGCGGTGCCCGTCGCGGAAGTGCTTGCGGTCGAACAGCTTGAGCTGGGCTTCCATCGGCAAATCCGTGATGCACAGCACGTTGCGGCGGATCAGTGCGTCGATCAGGTCTTCCAGCACACGCACCAGGCCAGCGTCCAGGCTGGCGAAGTGACGCTGGGATTCTTCTTCCCCCAGGAAGCGCAGCACATCGGGGTGCGTCGTCGGCAGGCACTCGGCTCCGCCCACAGCATCTTTGTGCAGGCTGACAACCTGGCCTTGCGCATTGCGGGTGACGTAGATCATGGGCAGCCTTTGCATTGACAAGCCAAACGGCTTGTTCGGTTATCGACCAGCCGTGGCGCAACTTGAGCAGCAATGCGCAAAAAAAGGACCGCCGGGTGTTGCCACCCGACGGTCTGAACTTGCGATCCATGCCCTGTGATCCCTTGAAGCCCAGGCGTCTCGCTCTTCGCCTCGGCCCCATCAGGAACACGGCTTCATTGTGTCGTCATGCTGCGCTGCACGCACGCCAGGCCGCCTGTGCAGCCGGGCCAAAGCGGTACTTTCTGACTGAGTGCGGCCTCATGTTCAGCCCGCATCGCGCACCGGCGGCAGCGCCAGCTGCTCGAGCACCGCGCGCTCGGTGTCGCTCACGCCGGCCAGGGCCATCAGGCGGGCCCGGTGGATCACCTCGATGCGGCCATAGGCCACACGCAGCACGCCGCGCTCCTGCAGGCTTTGCAAGATCTGGTTGGTGGTCTGGCGAGACAGCGACAGCATCATCCCCAGCTCGGCTTGGCTGATGGGCAGCACGCGCGGGGCCTCGGGCAGGCCATCCTCAGCCCCCGCCTGCGGGCCCGTCCCGCCTTGGGCCGAATGCGTTTGCACCAGCCACACCAGTCGGCGCAGCAGCCGGCCTTCGGCCGACAGCAGGGTCATGTCTTCCAGCCCGATGAAGGCCAGGCGCACGCGCAAGGCCATCAGCACGCCCAGCTCGCGCCAAAAAGCGGGCTGTGCGTCCAGCAGCGCCAGCATGTCGTGCTGCGAGACGTGCAGCAGCCGCACCGGGCCATCGGCCAGCGCGTTGTGGGTGCGCGGCAGCCGGTCGAACAAGGCGATTTCGCCAAACCAGGCGGGCGGCTCCACGATGGTGAGGATGGCCTCCTTGCCCGCATCCGTCACGCCGGAGACCTTCACCGTGCCCTCGAGCAGCGCGTACAGGCCATCGGGCGCGTCGCCGCGCATGAACAGGTGCTCGCCCGGCTGCAGGCGACGCACGGTGGCGCATGCCAGCACGGCGGCTTCAAAGTCAGGGTGCACCTGCCCGAACCAGGGGTCAGAGCGCAGACGCTGCAACACGTCGGGGGTGATCCATTCACGCATGTCGCCACACCTCGTCAGCACCGGCGAAAAAAAAGCGAACCCCGCAGGGTTCGCCTTCCTCTTGGGTCAGGGCAAGGGCCACATCAGCGGCCACATCAGCGGCCACGTCAGCCGCCGCGATCAACGCAGACCGGCGATGTAGTCCGACAGGGCGTCGATTTCCTTGTCGCTCAGGTTGGCAGCGATGGCCGACATCTGGGCGCTGTTGGTGCGCTCGCCTTGGCGGAAGCTGGTCAGCTGGGCCTTGATGTAGTCGGCGTGCTGGCCAGCCAGACGCGGGTACTGGGCGGGCAGGCCGGCACCGTTGGGGCTGTGGCAGCCAGCGCAGGCGGCCACGGCCTTCTTGGCGATGCCACCGCGGTAGATGCGTTCACCGGCGGCGACCAGTTCCTTGTTCTTGGCGGCGCCGGTCAGGCCCTTCTTGCTGCCGTAGAAGGCGGCCACGTTCTTCATGTCCTCAGGGGTCAGGGCCGCAGCCATGCCGCCCATGATGGCGTTCTTGCGCTTGCCTTCCTTGAACTCGGTCAGCTGCTTGACGATGTACTCGGGGTGCTGACCTTGCAGGATCGGGTAGGTGGGCATGCCACGCGAGCCGTCAAAGGTGTGGCAGGCGCCGCACACGGTGGTGGCCTTGGCCTCGCCAGCGGCCAGGTCTGCCTTCTTGTCGGCCGCGCGGGCCACGCCAGCGGTCAGGGTCATGGACAGGGCCACCGAGGCGAGGGCGATCAGGTTCGAAAAGCGCTTCATGGCGATGCAGCTGGTTGGGTCTCGGGCGGGCGAAAACGGCTTTTTGACCTTTTCTCACCCGTTCAGGAAGATGGGTTTCAATCGGAACAACCAGGGATTTTACAATGGCCCATGCCCGCATCGAACTCCCACCGACCACAACCCAAGGTCAAACCCGCCCGTCCGACCACGCCTTCGCCTGAGCGCGAGCGTCACGCCCCCCGTAAAAAGGCGGGGCCGGAGCTGTCTGACGCCGCCAAACTGGCCCTGGCCTGGTCGCATTCGGCGCGGTTTTTCACCACCGCCGCCCAGCTCAAGCAGCTGCCCTTCTCGGAGCTGCCCGAGGTGGCCTTCGTGGGCCGCTCGAACGCCGGCAAATCCACGGCCATCAACACCCTGGCGCAGCAGCGCCAGCTGGCCTACGCCTCGAAAACACCGGGTCGCACCCAGCACATCAACCTGTTCCAGGTGGGCAACAAAGAGGCGCCTGACCAGATCTGGGCCGACCTGCCCGGCTACGGCTACGCGGCGGTGGAACGCGCGGCCAAAGAGCGCTGGCAGGCCGTGATGGCCGACTACCTGGCGCTGCGCCGCAACCTGGGCGGCGTGGTGCAGATGGTGGACTCGCGCCACGGCTTCACCGCGCTCGACCGGCAGCTGCTCGAATTCGTGGCGCCGCGCGTGCGCACCGGCGAGGTCAAGCTGCTGGTGCTGCTGACCAAGGCCGACAAGCTCAACCGCAAAGAGCAGGCCGAGAGCCTGCGCAACGCCCAGGCGGTGCTGGGCGAGCTGGCCAGCGACGAGGCCGACATCGGCATCGCGTTGTTCTCGTCGCTCAGCCGCATGGGCCTGGGCGACGCCGCCGAGACGCTGCAAAGCTGGGCCGCATCCCCAGAACTCGCGCAAGAGCAGGCGCGATTGGCAGCCGAAGCCGCCGAGGCTGCCGCGCTGGCTGCCGAAGGGCTGGCCAGCGACGGCAGCGAGACCGATCAGGCCTGACCGGTCAGGCGCTCCAGCGCCTCGCTGTACTTCGCGGCCGTGTGGTCGATCACTTCTTGCGGCAGGGCCGGCGACGGCGCGGTCTTGTCCCAGGGCTGGCCGTTGACGGTGGCCTGCTCCAGCCAGTCGCGCAGGAACTGCTTGTCGTAGCTCGGCGGGTTGGCGCCAGCTTGGAAGGCGGCTTCGTAGCCCTCGATCGGCCAGAAGCGCGACGAATCGGGCGTCAGCACCTCGTCCATCAGCGTCAGCGTGCCGTGCTCATCGAGGCCGAACTCGAACTTGGTGTCGGCGATGATGATGCCCTTGGTCAGCGCGAAGTCGGCCGCACGCTGGTACAGCGCGATCGACACGGTGCGCACCTGCTCGGCCAACTCCAGGCCGATGATGTCGACCATCTTGTCGAACGAGATGTTCTCGTCGTGGTCGCCCACGTCGGCCTTGGTGGCCGGCGTGAAGATGGGCTCGGGCAGCTTGCTGGCGTTCTTCAGGCCGGCGGGCAGCTTCACGCCGCACACTTCCTGGTTGCCCTGGTATTCCTTCCAGCCGCTGCCGGCCAGGTAGCCACGCACCACGGCTTCAACCGGCAGGGGCTTGAGCTTCTTGACCAGCATGGCGCGGCCTTCGACCTGGGAGCGCTCGGCGGCAGACACCACGCTCACCGGGTCGTCGCCCGTCAGGTGGTTGGGCACCACGTCTTTGAGCAGCTCGAACCAGAACAGGGCCATGCGCGTGAGCAGCGCGCCCTTGCCGGGGATGGGCTCGCCCATGATCACGTCGAACGCGCTGATGCGGTCAGACGCCACCATCAGGATGCGGTCGGTGCCCACCGTGTAGTTGTCGCGCACCTTGCCACGCGCCAGCAGCGGCAGGGATTGGAGGGCGGAGGTGTGCAGGGCGTTGCTCATGACGGAATCAGCGGTGAGAAGACAGATCGGCCGCCCGGACGGGGCTGACCGCGGCCAAACCGCTATTGTGCCTGCCCCCCCGGCCTGCGCCCTACATCTGGTGACGATTGCGCGCCCCGGCCCGGCAGGCGGGCTTCCACAATGGCTGCACAAGGTTCGCCAAGCCTGCGCGCACCACAGGGAGCCCCTCACCATGACGTTCGCCACCGCCCGCGCTGGGCGCCTGCCTCCGTGGGCCTGCGGCCTGCTGCTGACTGTGCTGTCCAGCCTCATGGCGGCGTGTGGTGGCTCAGGATCGGGCGCTGGATCAGGATCAGGCCCCACCCCGCAGGTCGAAGCCGATGCCGCCGCCACCTACACCCCCGTGCCCAGCCACACGCTGAGCGTGCAGGTGCAAGGCCAAGGCAGCGTGGCGGCGGCCGGGCGGCTGTCGTGCGACGCGGCCTGCACCGCCGCACTGCCCGAGCAACAGGCGGTGGCGCTGCATGCCACGGCCGCCGCGGGCTGGCACTTCACGGGCTGGACGGGCGCCTGCAGCGGCAGCACCACCCCCTGCTCCCTCACGCCAGTTGCCGACGCCGCGCTGCAAGCCACCTTTGCACCCGACACGGTGGACAGCAGCTGCGACATCGCCCGCAGCACCACCACCACCGCCACCGTGGCCAGCACCCACCCCAAGGTGCTGCTCAACCATGCGGCCACCCTCACCTGCCTGCAAGCCCAGGCCACGCACAACACCGCCGCGTGGCGCCGCTTCAAGGCCTGGGTCGACAGCGAGCTCGCCGGCGGCGTGAGCCAAGACACCGAGTACGGCTTCGAGGCGTGGCATGCGGCCCTGGTGTGGCGCATCACGGGCGACAGCCGCTACCGCGACTTCGCCGTGGCCCGTGCCGAGCGTCAGGTGCAGGCCGAAGAGGCGCTCATCGCGGCGGGCGAGCGCGCCAGCGTGGCCAACGACTCCTACCTGTACGCCGGCGGCGTGATCAACAGCCTGGCGCTGGTCTACGACTGGTGCTTTGACGCGCTGGGCAGCAGCCAGCGCAGCCGCTGGATCGCCTACATCAACCAGACCGTCAGCAACATCTGGCACCCCGACACCGCACAGTGGGGCGGGCGCACCTTTGCCTGGTCGGGCTGGGGCACCACCGACCCGTACAACAACTACCACTACAGCTTCTTGCGGGCCACGATGGCCGCAGGCCTGGCCACCGCGGGAGACAACCCCAGCGCCGCGACCTGGCGCCAGACCTTCAACGACCGCATCGCCACACTGGTGGCGGCATTCAACGGCACGGTGCCCGATGGCGGCTCGCTGGAGGGCACCAACTATGGCGTGTCGCTCAAGACCCTCTTCGAGCTCTACGACGTGTGGGAGCGCTCCACCGGCCAGCGCCTGGCCGACCAGAGCCCCCACACCCTGGCCAGCCAGGCGTGGATGCTGCACCAGCTCAGCCCCGACGGCCTGTGGCTCGCCAGCCTGGGTGACCAGGCCCGCTACAGCACGGCACCGGCCTTCGACTACAACCGCGAGTTCATGCTCAAGCTGATCGCGCTGTATCCCCAGGCCGCGCTGTCGGGCGCCGCGCAAGCCTGGCTCGCGGCCTCGCCGCTGCCGACCATGGCCTACAACTTCGAATCGGTGTGGGACCTGCTCTACCCGCCGCGCCACCTGCCGGCCACCACGCTCGCGGCCTTGCCGACGGCCCATTTCGGGCGCGGCCACGGCGACCTGTTCGTGCGCGGGGCCTGGGGCGATCCGCAAGCGGCCTATGGCGTCTTCCAATGTGGCGAGCTCAGCGAGAGCCACCAGCACCACGAAGAAGGCGCCTTCCAGATCTACCGCGAAGCCTGGCTCGCACCCACGGGCAACCGCTTCACCCACAGCGGGCTGCAGGCCGGCGTCAGCTCACACAACCAGCTGTGGTTCCAGACGGCCGCCGGCCAAGAGGTGCCGCAAACGGGCGACTGCAACCTGCAGGCCCTGGCCGACAACGGCGACTACACCTACGCCCTGGCCCGGCTCACCCCCAGCTACAGCGGCCAGGCGGCCGTGGTCAGCCACGAGCGGGCCTTCGTGTTCATCAAGCCCGCCACCTTCATCGTGTTCGACCGCGCGCAGGCCAATGCCGCGTCGGTCAAACGCGTGTGGTCGGTGCACCTGGCGCAGGCGCCAGCCCTGGTGCAAGGCAACCACCTGCGCTACGCCAGCGACGGCGGGCAACGCCTGGACATCTGGCGCACCGCGCCGGCCAACCTGCCCTGGACGGTGCAAGCCGAAAGCTGGGCGGCCGATGACCTCGCCAGCTGGGACTTCCCGGCCCCGCGCCGCGCCGACGCCATCGACGGCGGCAGCGGCACGCAAAGCGCCTTCCTGCACGTGATCGGCACCAGCGGCAGCGACGGGCACAGCAGCGTGCTGTCGGCCACCGACACCAGCAGCGGCGACACCATCGCCGCACGGGTGCAACTCGCCGATGGCCGCGTGGTCAAGGTCAGCTTCGGGCGCACCTCGGGCGGCCACATTGAGGTGACGACCTACAGCGGCAGCGTGCTGCGCAGCGAAGACTGGCCCACCACGGTGAGCCGCCCGCCCCTGCTGCGGGCTCAGTGAGCCCGCACATCAACACCCCTTACCGCACCTCAGGCACAACGGCTGTGCTCACAGCCCCAGCGCCTTGAGGCGCTCGGCGTGCGCGATGTAGAGCGCAACGGGATCGGGGTCGGTCGCCGTCCAGCCGCCAAACAAGCGCACCTCGTGCAGGTGGTTCATGGGGTAGCGGTCGCCGATCACCTGGCCCAGGTGGCTGGCGCAGCGCCCCACCAGGCCGTCGTTCTCACCCTGTTCGCGCTTGAACAGGTGACCGGTGGCCCACATGCTCAAGTCCGCCGGGTTGAGCACGCGCTCATAGCGGCTCACCCCAGACCACGAGAAGTACCGCACCCCCGCCACCTCGTGCGCGCCTTCGCCACACGGTTCGGTGGGCACCCCGGCGGGGAAGCGCCGGTTGAAATCGGCCGAGCCCGCCGTCGTCAGCGAGCCCAACGTGGCCCAGGGGTGGAGCGGCCATTCGGTGCCGGCCCAGGCGTTGATCAACTCACCCGTGGCCTGGGCGAAATCTTCGAGCCGCTTGGCCCACTGGGGCTGGGTGGCCCGCACCTCGCCCACCCAATCGGCCACTTCCGAGCCCAGGGTGGGGGCGCCCACCGCCGTCACCGACGCGACCCAGTCTGGGTGCAGTCCGGCCACGTAGCGGGCGGTCGCCCCGCCTTGGCTGTGGCCCACCAGGTGCACCTTGTCGGCACCCGTCTGGCGCCGGATCTCGGCCACCTGCACGGCGAGTTGCTCGCCGCGGGCCTCGGAGCTGTCGAAGGGCGACACCGAGGTCACGTAGACCTGGGCGCCTTGGGCCCGCAGGCGCGGCACGATGTCAAACCAATACGACAAGGGGCCGAGGTGATCGAAGCCCATCATGCCGTGCACCATCACCAGCGGGTAGCGGGTGCGGGCGCGGTCGCCGGGGCCGTCTTCAGGGTGCAGGGCATCGGTGTGCGCCACCCGCCAGGCCACGGCCGCCGCCTGCACCAGGGTCAGCCCCAGCACCAGGGCCGTGCCCAGCAACATCGCCCAACCCACCCGCTTCAAGATCCGCATGTCCACCTGTCCCCAAGACCATCAACGACCCAGGACACGGTCTGCACATCCTGTTTGACGCGGGCGGATTGTAGGAGCGCTGGCCGCCCCGTGACGCACAAACACCCCCGCAAGCGAGCGCATCTGAAACCCTAGCCATCCCCATGAAAAAGGGGCCCTCAGGCCCCTAGTTGCGTGCAGCGCTGAGCAGCGCCTGCAGTGCAGTGCGTGCTGTGCGTCAAGCCACCACTTGGGCCAGCTTGCCCGAAGCGTAGGCGGCCGCGATGTCCACCAGCGACACGGGCTTGATCTTGCCTGCCTGGCCTTCGCATCCGAATTCCAGGTAACGCTGCTTGCACACCTGCTTGGCGGCTTCGCGGGCGGGCTTGAGCCACTCGCGGGCGTCGAACTTGTCGGGGTTCTCGGCCAAGAACTTGCGTACGGCACCGGTCATCGCCAGGCGGATGTCGGTGTCGATGTTGATCTTGCGCACGCCGTACTTGATGGCTTCTTGGATCTCTTCGACGGGCACGCCGTAGGTTTCCTTCATCTTGCCGCCGTACTGGTTGATGATGGCCAGCAGCTCTTGCGGCACCGACGATGAGCCGTGCATCACCAAGTGGGTGTTGGGGATGCGGGCGTGGATTTCCTTGACGCGCGAGATGGCCAGGATGTCGCCCGTGGGCTTGCGCGAGAACTTGTAGGCGCCGTGGCTGGTGCCGATGGCGATCGCCAGGGCGTCCAGTTGCGTGGCCTTCACGAAGGTGGCGGCTTCTTCGGGGTCGGTCAGCATCTGGCTGTGGTCCAGCTTGCCTTCGGCGCCGATGCCGTCTTCTTCGCCGGCTTCACCGGTTTCCAGGTTGCCCAGGCAGCCCAGTTCGCCCTCGACGGTCACGCCCGACTTGTGGGCCATCTCCACGACCTTGCGGGTCACGTCGACGTTGTACTCGAACGAGGCCGGGGTCTTGCCGTCTTCCATCAGCGAGCCGTCCATCATCACCGAGCCGAAGCCCAGGTCGATGGCGCCTTGGCAGACCTTCGGCGAGGTGCCGTGGTCCTGGTGCATCACCAGGGGGATGTGGGGGTACATCTCGCAAGCGGCCTGGATCAGGTGCTTGATGAAGGGCTCGCCAGCGTACTTGCGGGCACCGGCCGAGGCCTGCAGGATCACAGGGGCGCCGACTTCGTCAGCGGCAGCCATCACGGCCTGCACCTGCTCCAGGTTGTTCACGTTGAAAGCCGGAATGCCGTAGTTGTGTTCGGCGGCATGGTCCAGCAGTTGGCGCATGGAAACGAGCATGGAAATTCCCCAACGAGTCAAAAAGAAATCGGCGTGCGCACCGCACCGAGGTGCCATGCAGCAGGTGATCGTTCGGGGGCTTGGCGCGATCCGTCCAAGGCTCAAGCAGCCAGCCCGCGAGAAACGCCGCATTCTAACGGCCGGGTCTGGCGCTCAGGTCCCCCGCAGCCTCGTGGATCTCACGCCGATCGGGGACTTCCGGTCAGCCGGGCGCCACGGCCACGGCGTCATCCGTCAAAATTAAATCCAGCCGGGCCCGCTCAGCGCTTGCCCTGCTCGGCCTGGTAGCCCACTTCGCAGATCTTGAGCATGTTGGTGCCGCCCGGCGAGCCCATGGGCTCACCACAGGTGATGGCGTAGGTGTCGCCCGGGCGCAGCAGGCCGCGCGCCACCAGCACCTGCTCGGCATTGGCCAGGGCCTCGTCGCGGTCCTTGAAGCTGTCGACCAGCAGCGGGTGCACGTCGCGGTAGAGCGCCATGCGGCGCTGGCTGATGGGCTGGGCCGTCAGTGCGAAGATGGGCATGTCGATCTTGTGCCGGCTCATCCACAGCGCGGTCGAGCCCGACTCGGTCAGCGCGATGATGGCCTTGCAGCCCAGGTGGTGGGCCGTGAACAGCGCGCCCATGGCGATCGACTGGTCGATGCGGGCAAAGCGCTTGTTGACGAAATCGGTGTCCAGCGAGACCTGCTCGGCGCGCTCGGCCTCGATGGCGATGGCCACCATCTGCTCCACGGTTTCGATGGGGTACTTGCCGGCGGCGGTCTCGGCGCTCAGCATCACGGCGTCGGTGCCATCGAGCACGGCGTTGGCCACGTCAGACACCTCGGCGCGCGTCGGCACGGGGTTCACGATCATCGACTCCATCATCTGGGTCGCGGTGATCACCACCTTGTCCATCTCGCGGGCCAGCTTGATCATGCGCTTTTGCAGCGCAGGCACGGCGGCGTTGCCCACCTCCACGGCCAGGTCGCCACGGGCCACCATGATGCCGTCCGAGGCCTTGAGGATCGTCTCCAGGTTGGGGATGGCCTCGGTGCGCTCGATCTTGGCGATCAGCGCCGGGCGGTGGCGCCAGGGCTCGCCGGCCACGTTGCACAGCTGGCGCGCCATCTCCATGTCGGTCGCGTTCTTCGGAAACGACACGGCGATGTAGTCGCACTGGAAGCTCGCGGCCGTCTTGATGTCTTCCATGTCCTTGGCCGTCAACGCGGGCGCGGTCAGCCCGCCGCCCTGCTTGTTGATGCCCTTGTTGTTCGACAGCTCGCCGCCCAGCTTCACGATGGTGTGCACCGCGTCGCCCCTCACGGCTTCGACCGTCAGCACGATCAGGCCGTCGTTGAGCAGCAGGGTGTCGCCCGGCTTCACGTCACGCGGCAGCTCTTTGTAATCGAGGCCCACGCCCTGCAGGTCACCCGGCTCGGTGCGGCTGGCGTCCAGCACGAAAGGCTGGCCGGGCTCGAGCATCACCTTGCCCTCGGCGAACTTGCCCACGCGGATCTTCGGGCCCTGCAGGTCGGCCATGATCGCCACCACCTTGCCCACCTTGGCGGCGGCCTCGCGCACCAGGCGGGCGCGGTCGATGTGGTCTTGCGCCTTGCCGTGGCTGAAGTTCAAGCGCACCACGTCCACCCCGGCTTGCAGCATGCGCTCCAGCACATCAGGCGTGGACGAGGCGGGTCCCAGGGTGGCAACGATCTTGGTGGCACGTGGCATGTGTGTCTCGCTCAGCGTTGGTTCTCGACGCAGCACAGTTTCACACCAAAGCGCGCCATTTCAAGCGATGAGAAGCGGGGTATGCGGAAGACCACACACCCGCTTGCGCCGCGTGCATGCGCACTTGCCCTGCCGATGCTGACGTTAACGTCAACCTTCTGTCCTACACTGCGCAGCCAGCCCCGCCGATACCGAGTTCAGACGCCATCCCTTGTTGCCCGCCATGCCGCACCGCACCCTGGTCTTTTCGCACGCCAACAGCTTCCCCGCCGGCACCTACCGCACCTTGTTTGATGGCTGGCGCGCCGCTGGCTGGGACGTGCGCGCCATCGACCAGTTCGGCCACGACCCGCGCTACCCCGTCACCCGCGACTGGCCGCACCTGGTGGCCCAACTGGTGCACTTCATCGAGCACGAGGTCGGCCACCCCGTCTGGCTGGTGGGCCATTCGCTGGGCGGCTACCTCAGCATGATGGTGGCCAGCCGCCACCCGCAATGGGTGCAGGGCGTGGTGGTGCTCGACTCGCCGCTGCTGTACGGCTGGAAGCGCCGCAGCCTGGGCCTGGCCAAGCGCTGGAACCTGGTGCACCGCGTGCTGCCGCCCTCGCGCGTGGCCGCCGAACGCACAGAGCGCTGGGACAGCCTCGACACCGTGGTGCAGCACTTCCAGGCCAAGCCCAAGTTCGCGGCCTTCCACCCACAGGTGCTGCGCGACTACATCGAGCACGGCACCCAGGCCGCCGAGGCCGGGCCCGGCGCCGCCAGCCCCCGCCGCCTGAGCTTCGATCGCCGCATCGAGTCGGCCATCTACACCACCATGCCGCACGACCTGCTGCCCGAGTTCCGCCGCCGCCCACCGCGCTGCCCCATGGCCTTCATCGGCGGCACCCGCTCGCAAGAGCTGCGCGCCGTGGGCCTGCGCGGCACCGAGCGCCTGTTCGGCCCACGCGTGTCCTTCATCGACGGCACCCACCTCTACCCGCTGGAGCAACCGCAGACCACGGTGAATGAGGTGCTGCGCTGGCTGCAACGCTTCGAAGCGGGCCTGCGCACCTGAGTGGGCGCCGCCCTGCCCCCCACAACCCCGGGAAGGGGCGGCGGCGGCGTTGGCACATTGGTGCATGATCTCGGCTGTCGCGATCTGATGTCTTTTGCCCCGAACTCGCCGTGAACCCGCCCGCCCACTCGGAAGACATCCGCGTGCCCTTCGTCACCGTCACGAACTGGGTGCGCGCCAGCCACGAGTGCGGCATCGACATCGCCCCCATCTTCAGCGCGCTGGGCATGGACATGGCCGCCCTGCACCCCGAAACGGCCACCGCCTCGCGGCATCAGCTGCAAGAGTTGATGAAGCGCTGCATCCAGGCCACCAACCAGCGCGGCACGGGCCAGCACTTCCCGGTGGTGCTCGGCAGCACCTTCGCCTTCGAATACTTCGCCGACATCGACACCTTCCTGAGCACCAGCACCACGCTGCGCGAAGCCGCCAAGGCACTGGACTGGATCCCCGCCCTGGTCACCCCGCTGATGCACTTCTCGCTGGGCGAACACGGCCACGAAGCCCGCCTGATGCTGCACGCCGAGGCCGACCACGACGCCTACAGCGCGCTGACCTGGGCCTACGTCGAGTCCATCCTCACCACGGTGATCCGTTTTGCGCGCAAGCTGCTGGGCGCGCAGCCGCTGCAGGCTCGGCTCACCCTGCGGCATCCTGCGCACCCGGGCAGCGCCTGGATGGCCACCCTGCTCGACATGCCCATCACCTGGAACGCCCCGGTCGATGCGCTGTGGTTCGACCGCACCCTGCTCGACCAGCCCTTGCGCGGCGGCTTCGCCCCCCTGCACGAGCAGGCCGCGCAGCGCTTGGCGGCCACCGCCGCGCAGAAGTCCGCGCAACTCGCCCAGGCCCTGACGGGCAGCGATGAGGCCGCAGCCGACGACAAAGACGCCTCGGCCCTGGCCGCCCGCATCGAACGCGCCTTCCTCGACAAGCCCCGCCTGCTCGGGCTCGGCCTCGAAGGCCTGGCGCTGGAGCTCGGCCTGCACGCCCGCACCGTGCAGCGCAGGCTCAAGGACGAGGGGGCCACCCATTCGGCCATCCAGGCCCGCGTGCGCTACCAGCTCGCCCAGCAATGGCTGCAAGACGCCAGCCTCAGCATCGAAGACATCGCCGAGCGCCTGGGCTTTTCCGACCGGCGCAGCTTCACCCTGGCCTTCACCCGCTGGTCAGGGCAAACCCCCAGCCAGTACCGCCGCCCGGCCATCTGACACCACATTGAAGTCAGATTCGGTCTTTCCCCTGGTTTTCCCCGGGGGGTGCGTGTCGCCATATTTACCCTGCTGTCGTTGCATTTCGTAGCGACCATGGCGGGGTCTGCCTACAGTTCTGCCTCATCAAGCCCGACAAGAGCAGTGCCCGTCGAGGCCCTGGGCGCCGAGGAGACCCCCGATGCAAGACCGCAGCCTTTCCAGCTCACCCCAGATCATCCCGCGCGAGAAGCTCGACTTCGACCTCGACGGCGACATCCCCCAGTACTGGATGGACAACGACCCGTTCAAGACGCGCTTCTTCGATGCGCTCTCGACGCTCTTCCCCATTGGCGAAAAGTTCTTCATCAGCTGCGTGCGCGACTACAAGGACCAGATCACCGACCCCAAGCTGCTGGCCGACATCAAGGACTTCACCCGCCAGGAAGCCCAGCACGGCATGCTGCACACGCAGTACAACAACCGCCTGCACCGCCAAGGCGTCAACGTGCCCGAGATCCTGCGCAAGCAAGAGCAGCGCCTCTTCGGCTTCCTGCGCAAGCGCACCCGCAAGGCCTTCACGCTGGGCATCACGGCCGCCAGCGAGCACATCACCGCCATCATGGCCGACTGCTTCGTCGAGCGCCCGCAGATCTTCGAACACGCCGACGAACGCGTGCGCGCCCTCTTCATGTGGCACGCCATGGAAGAGATGGAGCACAAGTCGGTCGCCTTCGACGTGCTGACCCGCGTGGCCCGCGCCAATTACTGGACACGCAGCGTGTCCATGCTGGTGGTCACGGTGCTCTTCCCCTACCATGTGTTCAAGATCATGGCGCACATGCTCGAGGTCGACGGCTTCAGCCGCACCGAGCGCATGAAGCTCTGGGCCAAGGGCCTGTGGTGGCTCTACAAGCCCGGTGGCATCTTCATGCCGATGGTGGGCAAGCATTTCGCGTACTTCAAGCCCGGCTTCCACCCCTGGCAGGATCCCGCCGTGGCCAGCTACGAGC
>Ga0228699_1000322_pt1 | contig 39880 bp, 28 predicted proteins | sample McNCre217_Aug_MG_FD_178016 | JGI IMG/M metagenome (GOLD analysis project Ga0228699, IMG submission 178016) | Freshwater microbial communities from McNutts Creek, Athens, Georgia, United States - 2-17_Aug_MG | ecosystem: Environmental > Aquatic > Freshwater > Creek | place: USA: Georgia... | reverse complement strand
CCGGCCGCTGAGCTCGCAAGAACTCAGCCTGCTGCTGGATCAACTGCAGCAGCCTTCCGCGCTCACTGAAGTGCTCATCTTGGCCGCGTGCCTGGGCGGTGCCTGGGCGCTGGTGCGCCTGTGGCGCGGTCGACAGGCCGCGCCCGATTCGGTCTGGTTTGGCCAGCGCGTGGTCGACGGCATCTTGTTTCCCGTGCTGGCGCTGGCCTTTGCGCTGATGGCCCGCCGGCTGCTGGTGGGCGAGGTGCCGCTGGCGGTTTTCCGCCTGGTGCTGCCGGTGCTGTCGTCCTTGGCGGTGATCCGCTTGACGGTCAAGGTGCTGGGCGCGGCCTTCCCCACCTCCAGTTCAGTGCGCATGGTCGAGCGCACCATCTCCTGGCTGGCCTGGATGGCCGCCGTGCTGTGGGTCACCGGCATCATGCCCTTGCTGCTCGACGAGATGGCCGAGGTCACCTGGAAGGTGGGGGCGACCAAGATGAGCCTGCGCAACGTGGTCGAAGGCACCTTGAGCGCGGTGTTGGTGCTGATTTTGTCGCTGTCGGTGTCGTCGGCGATCGAGGCGCGGTTGCTGCGCGGCGCGCCCGACACGTTGTCGCTGCGCAAGATCGCGGCCAACGCCATCCGGGCCATCTTGCTGTCGGTGGGGCTGATGTTTGCGCTGTCGGCCGCGGGCATCGACCTCACGGCCCTGTCGGTGCTGGGCGGCGCCATCGGCGTGGGCCTGGGTTTCGGCTTGCAAAAACTGGCGGCCAATTACGTCAGCGGCTTCGTGATCCTGGCCGAGCGCAGCCTGCGCATTGGCGACCTCGTCAAGGTCGACAACTTCGAGGGGCGCATCACCGACATCAACACCCGCTACACCGTGCTGCGCTCGATGTCGGGCCGCGAGTCCATCGTGCCCAACGAGTTGCTGATCACGCAGCGGGTGGAAAACGCCTCGCTGGCCGACTCCAAGGTCATGCTGACCACGCAGGTGCAGGTCGCCTACGGCACCGACCTGGACGCCTTGATGCCCGCCATGCGGGACTGCGTGCTGGCCGTCCCCCGCGTGCTTGACGACCCGCCGCCGTCGGTTCACCTGACGGAATTTGCGCCTGACGGGCTGAGCCTGTTGATCGCCTTCTGGATCGCTGACCCCGAGGCCGGGCAAACAGGCGCCCGCTCGGCGGTCAACCTGGCCATCCTGCGCTTGTTCATCGAGCGCGGCGTTGAGATTCCCTTCCCGCAGCGGGTGGTGCGGTCGGCCGCGCCGTGATCTGGCGTCAGCTTGAGGTATCCTCCGCGCAGCCATGAGTTCCAAGCCGCAAAATCCGCCTGACGTCGACGTGGACGACGACGACATCGACGACCTGCCGCGTCCGCGCCGCAAGGGCATTTACATCCTGCCCAACCTGTTCACCTTGGCCGCCTTGTTTGGCGGCTTTTACGCCATCGTCATGGCGATGAACGGCCAGTTCGAACAGGCCGCCGTGGGCATCTTTTGTGCGATGGTGCTCGACAGCCTGGACGGTCGCGTCGCCCGCATGACCAACACCCAGTCGGCGTTCGGCGAGCAAATGGACAGCCTCTCCGACATGGTGTCCTTCGGCGCCGCGCCCGCACTGATCGCCTATGAATGGGCGCTCAAGGACCTGGGCAAGCCCGGCTGGATCGCTGCCTTCGTGTACTGCTCTGGCGCGGCCTTGCGCCTGGCGCGCTTTAACACCAACATCGCTGTGGTCGACAAGCGCTTCTTCCAGGGCCTGCCCAGCCCAGCCGCGGCCGCGCTGGTCATGGGCTTGATCTGGGTGGTGACGAACTTGGGTGAGACCGCCCGCAGCCTGCACGGCATGGTGTGGCTGGCCTTTGCCATGACGCTGTATGCGGGCCTGACGATGGTCACCAACATCCCGTTCTACAGCTTCAAAGACGTCAATTTCCGCAAGTCGGTGCCCTTCATTGCCATCGTGGCCATCGCGCTCGCCATCGCGGTGATCACCATCCACCCCCCCATCGTGCTGTTCGGGGTGTTCGTGCTGTACGGCCTGTCGGGCTACGCTGTCTTCGCCTGGAAAAAGGCCAAGGGCAAGCCCGTGAGCGTCATCTCGACCTCGACTGACGAACCCGAAGAAGCGGGCCTGCACCGCTGAGGCTGCAGGGCCCAGGCCGGGCGTGCTGCCCGGCGCCCACCATTTGACGACCGCACGCAGGCGCCGCGTGGGCCTGCGGTGCGCACCCGGAGACCGCCATGACCGACAAGCTCATCATTTTCGACACCACCCTGCGCGACGGCGAACAGTCGCCTGGTGCCTCGATGACGCGCGAGGAAAAGCTGCGCATCGCTCGCCAGCTCGAGCGCCTCAAGGTCGATGTGATCGAAGCCGGCTTTGCCGCATCCTCGAACGGGGATTTCGAGGCCATCCGCTCCATCGCCGACGTCATCAAAGACTCCACCGTGTGCTCGCTGGCCCGCGCCAACGACCGTGACATCGCCCGTGCGGCCGAAGCCTTGAAGGGCGCCAATGCCTGGCGCATCCACACCTTCATTGCCACCAGCCCGTTGCACATGGAGAAAAAGCTGCGCATGTCGCCCGAGCAGGTGCTGGAGCAGGCCCGCCAGTCGGTGCGCTTTGCCCGCAACCTCACGGCCGACGTCGAGTTCTCAGCGGAAGACGGCTACCGCTCCGAGCTCGATTTCCTCGCCCGCGTTTGCGAGGCGGTGATCGCTGAAGGCGCGACCACCATCAACATCCCGGACACCGTGGGCTATGCCATCCCTGAGTTGTATGGCAATTTCATCCGCGCCCTGCGTGAAAAAGTGCCCAATTCGGACAAGGCCATCTGGTCGGTGCACTGTCACAACGACCTGGGCATGGCCGTGGCCAATTCCCTGGCCGGCGTGAAAATCGGTGGCGCGCGCCAGGTGGAATGCACCATCAATGGTTTGGGCGAGCGCGCAGGCAATTGCGCCCTTGAAGAAGTGGTGATGGCGGTCAAAACCCGCCGTGACCATTTTGGCCTGGACGTGGGCATCGATACCCAGCAAATCATGCCGGCCTCGCGCCTGGTGTCGCAAACCACGGGTTTCGTGGTGCAGCCCAATAAGGCCGTGGTGGGCGCCAACGCCTTTGCCCACGCCTCGGGCATTCACCAAGATGGCGTGCTCAAGGCCCGCGATACCTACGAAATCATGCGCGCCGAAGATGTGGGCTGGGCCGCCAACAAAATCGTGCTGGGCAAGCTCTCGGGCCGCAACGCCTTCAAGCAGCGCCTGCAGGAATTGGGCATCGACCTGGATTCGGAAGCCGAAATCAACGCGGCATTTGCCAAATTCAAGGAACTGGCCGACCGCAAGAGCGAGATTTTCGACGAAGACATCATCGCCCTGGTCTCAGACGAGAGCGTGACCTCCGAGCACGAGCACTACCGCCTGGTGGCCTTGTCGCAGCGGTCTGAAATGGGCGAGCGTCCGCACGCCAGCGTGGTGTTCGCGGCTGGCGATGCCGAGCACAAGGCCGAGAGCGATGGCAATGGCCCGGTCGATGCCAGTTTGAAAGCCATTGAAACCGTCGTGAAAAGTGGCGCGGAAATGCTGCTGTATTCCGTGAACGCGATCACGTCCGGCAGCACAGAATCCCAAGGTGAAGTGACCGTTCGTTTGCAACACGGCGGTCGCGTCGTCAACGGTGTCGGTGCCGATCCGGATATCGTGGTGGCGTCAGCCAAGGCCTACCTTGCCGCGTTGAACAAACTGCACAGCAAGGCGGAAAGGGTGGCGGCCCAGGGTTAATCCCCAATTTGCCACATTCTGGTACCAACCCGCTTGATGATGGGCGCGCAAGCCTTTGATTTTGCGCGTCCTTTCATTACACTGGTGTGGCGTAGAAAGGGCTGTTGACGTGTTGAGCATCAAGACCAAGAAATACTGGCTGGCTGTGGGCGCCTTGGCCCTGGCCTGCTCGGGTGTCCTCGCGCCGGCTTCGGCAGCCCCCCGCTCCAAATCTGCGCAACCCAAGTCTTCGGTGAAGGTGGCCAAGGTGGCCGCCACCAAGAAGCCGGCAGCCAACCGCGCGGTGACCAAGCCGGCGCGCAGTGGCAAGGCCACTGCAGGCAAGGCGGTGCGTTTGTCCTCGGCTGCAGCCATGTCTGGCGCAGCCGCCGCCACCCCGCCAGGTTTCGTGACCGCGTCGATTGCCGCGCGCCAGCCGCAGGCCAGCCTGGCCGCCGCTTCAGGCGCAACGGGCGCGTCCTTTGGTCAGATCTACGGCTTGCACCACACCCAAGACCCGCTGGAGCTCAAGTCCAGCGTGGCCCTGGTGATCGATCAGGACACCAACGAGGTCTTGTTCGCCAAGAACCCGCAGGCGGTGCTGCCCATCGCGTCGCTGACCAAGCTGATGACGGCCATGGTCATGGTCGAGTCGCAGGTGTCGATGGATGAGCTCATCACCATCACCGACGCCGACGTTGACACCGAGAAGAACAGCAGCTCGCGCCTCGCCGTGGGCACGACCCTGACCCGCGGCGAGTTGTTGCACCTCGCGCTGATGTCGTCTGAGAACCGGGCGGCCCACGCGCTGGGGCGCACCCATCCGGATGGCTTGTCCGGCTTCGTCACCAAGATGAACGCCAAGGCGCGCAACCTCGGCATGGCGGACACCCACTACGTGGACCCCACCGGGCTCAACAGTGGCAACCAGTCCACCGCCAAAGACCTGGCCACGTTGGTCAAGGCCGCCTACCAGCAGCCGCTGATCCGCGAGTTGTCGACCTCGCATGAATACGTGGCCCGTGTGGGGCGCCGTCAGGTGCAGTTCCACAACACCAACAGCCTGGTGAAAAACCCGGCATGGGACATCGGCCTGCAAAAGACCGGCTACATCGTCGAGGCCGGGCGCTGTTTGGTGATGCAGGCGCGCATGGCCGGCCGCAAGTTGATCATGGTGTTCCTCGACTCGGCAGGCAAGTACTCGCGTCAGGCTGACGCCGAGCGTGTCCGCCGCTGGCTCGAGAACAGCAACCAAAAGGGCGAGTTGAGCGCGATGTCGCCGCGCAAGGTCACCTCCTGAGCCGCTCACGTCCCAAGCCTGCGCCTCGCGGCACGGACAACGCCTCCTTCGGGAGGCGTTTTCATTTGGGGTGCAGCGTCAGCATTTGCCAAGCAAACAGGCCACCGAAGTGGCCTGCCGGATGTGCGCCAAATGGGGGGAGCTCAGCCGAGGTTGCGTGCGCCCAAGCTCGTTGAGATCCGCTGGGCGGCGGCCTTCAGGGCATCCAGCCATTCTGGTGCGATCCTGCCGGAGGGTACCTGCAAGGCCAGGCTCGCCACCACGCGGCCTTGGTCATCCCAGACGGGTGCTGCGCTGACCTGCACGTTGGCATCCAAGCCCTCGCCATCCTGGCCGAGGCCGGCCTGACGGATGAGCACCAACTCGCTGTGCAACTGGTCTGCACGCAGGCCTGGTCCGCCGGCCAATCGCTGGATTTCGGGGTTGCTGTCGCTCATCAACAGGGTCTTGCCGGCGGCATTGCTGAGCAGCGGCACGCGCAAGCCCATGTTGCGGGTGATCTGGACGCCGTGGCGGTCGCTGACCGAACGGGCGACGCACAGTGCATCGTCATCATGGCGCACGAACAGCGAGACCGACTGGGCCGTCAGCCGGTGCAGCTCCTGCATGGGGCGCACGCACAGCTCTTTGAGGTCCAGCCGGGCGCGCACCAGGTTGCCGAGGTTCAGCAACTGGAGCCCCAGGCGGTAACTGCCTGGTCCTGAGCGCTCGACCATGCCACCTACGGCCAAGTCGTTGAGGATGCGGTGCGCCGTAGAGGGGTGCAGTCCCGTCTGCTCGCTGATGGATTTCAGCGATACGGCCTCGCCTTGCATGGCCAGCACGTCCAGCAAAGAGAACATCCGGCTGATCACCTGGATCGAAGTGTTGGCGGTCTTGGCGTCGGTCATCGGGGTTTTCCTCCGTGAGAGAGGATTTTGGGAAGTGACATCCCCGGTCAATCGGCGAAAAAATGCGGGGCTTGAGCCCCTGTCCTGATGCACCGCGTGCCATTTTTCGCGTTTGATTGCACCTCATGAACATCTTTTCGATCCAGGTGCGCCATTTGGCGCAAACCATGCGGCTCGCGCTCTGCATGGCTTTGGCATCCGTGGGGCTGGGCGATGCCCGTGCACAGGTGGGGGCTGGTGTCTCGCCTGGGGCGTCAGCTGCCGTGGTAGCTTCAGAGCCGGGTTCGGCGGGTGCGGCGCCCGCCCGGAAATGGGCCTCGGTGCCCCGGGTGCTTGGGCGCATCACCGCTCAGCAGCTGGGCGTGGTCATCAATGAGGATGACCCCTATTCGACCCAGGTGGGGGCCTATTACGCCCGGGCCAGAGGGATCCCAGAGGACCGGGTGTTGCGGGTCAAGCTGCCGATCCGCTCGAGCTTGAGCGAAGCCGAATTCACGGCGCTGGTCAAACAGATCGATGGTTTCTTTGGTGACCGTGTCCAGGGCCTGGCCTTGACCTGGCGGCTGCCCTACGGCGTGGCCTGCAATGCCATCACCGGGGCGTTGGCCATGGGGTTCGATCCCAAGCTGTGCCATGACACGTGTGCGGTCAGCCGGTCTTCCCGCTACTTTGGTTCGGCCAGCACGGCGCCATGGAAGGACATGCGCATGCGCTTGTCGATGCTGGTCGCGGCCAAGGATGTGGATGGTGCAAAGGCCCTGATTGACCGCGGGGTGGCCTCGGACGGAACCTTGGGGTTGCGCGGTGCGCCAAGGGTCAATGTGCACTTCGTGAGCACCGCGGATGCGGTGCGCAGCCAGCGTCAATTGCTATTCCCACCGCCCGGACCCGTGCCGGCGCTGGGGCTCAACGTCCACCTGGACCAGACCGAAGCCTTGCGCGACGAGGATCGCGTGCTGATCTACCTGACGGGGCGGGCCACGCTGGAAGACCTCGACCGTGTCCGCTACGTACCCGGCGCCCTCGGTGATCACCTCACGTCGTTCGGTGGGGTGCTCGACAAGCCCCACGGGCAAACCACAGTCTTGTCCTGGATCGATGCAGGCGTGACGGCCAGCTACGGCACCGCGAGCGAGCCATGCGCCCACCTGCAGAAGTTCCCGCACCCGCAGGCCCTGCTGCTGTTTTACGCGCAGGGCGCCAGTGCCCTGGAGGCCTATTGGAAAAGTGTCGCCTGGCCGCAGCAGGGCTTGTTCGTTGGGGAGCCGCTGGCGGCACCTTTCGCCCGTTAGCAGGCGTTGCAGCCCCGGGGCCTCAGGCGCTCCACAGCAGGCGCCATACCTGCTGCTGGGCCGCCCAGCTCTTGGCCAGTGGCGTCAAGGCCACACGCTCAAACAGCACCACCTCGGGCGATTGGGCCACCGCGCGGCCTTGCGCCGCCTGCACGGCACCCAGCACGGCCAACGGCCGAAGCGTCTGGCGCGCGCTGCGGGGCAGGGCGCGTGTGGCCACTCGGGCTGCCTGTGTGGCCGTATCGGCCTGTGCATGCAGGTGTGCCAGCAAGCCCGGCAGGCCAGCGGGCACCTGGCCGGGTGTGGGTTTGACCAACTGGTGCGCCTTCACGTCAAAGCGCTGCAACACATCGATCGGCACATGCACCCACCCCGCACGCGCATCTTGTCCGAGCCGCGCGAGCAGGTGGTGGCGGCGGATGGCCTCGCCCCAGGCCTGTGCCGCCGCCAGTGACGCCGCGTCGCGGGCGCCCAGCAGCCAGGCGGCACCTTGCGCGGCCTGGCCCGTGGTGGCGGTGACATGGCGCGCCAGGCTGGCTTCGTCCATCCAGCGGTTTTGGTGCAGGTAGCCCAGCAGCGCCTGCACCTGGGTGGCCATGTGCGCCCACAGTGGCGGATTCGCCTCGTCACCGAGTGCCGCCTTGAGGCCTTGCAGCAGCGGGTGTTGCGGCGCGTGCTGTTGCGCGTCCGCAATCGCCTGCAGCCACCAGGCCAATTTGGCCTCGGCCACGCCGATGTCGTCAATTGTCAAAGGGATGCGGGCGGTCTCGTGCCACCATCTCAGCCACAAGCGCAGGGAAGCGCGCCGTTCGGCGGGCGTGGCACGCAGGGCCAGCGACAGGCTGGTGGCGGCGTGGGGCCAGTCGGCCTCAGCAGAGGCCGTGGCCGCGGGGGGAACATTCGATGGATCTTGCACGGCCGCGATTGTCGCAAGTTTGGCGATCTCGCGCGCTCGGCGGCCGAACTACAGGTTTCCTCTGATGCCGTCACACCGAGGTGCGATTGACACCTGTCGCATGACCTGCGTTAATAACTGACCGGCCAGTCAGTAACTTGTGCTGACACTTGGCTGTGAACCGATTTCGACCCATGAAAAAGACAAGCACGGCAGCGGCACCGCGCGCACCCCGTTGGTATCTGGCAGTTCCTTTGGCGGCCCTGGCCCTCCTGGCCTTGAGTGCCTGCAGCAAGCCCGAAGCGGCACCGCCCGTGGTCCGCGCCGTGCGCACCCTGGTGGTTGACGGGCAGGGTGGCACGGTCGAGCGTGAGTACTCGGCCGAGGTCAAAGCGCGCATCGAATCGCGCTTGGCCTTCCGCGTGGGCGGCAAGGTCACGCAGCGCAAGATCGAGTTGGGCCAGTCGGTGCGGGCCGGCCAGGTGCTGGGCCTGCTCGACGCCCAAGACCTGCGTTTGCAGCAAGACGCGGCACAGGCGGGCTTGACCGCTGCGCAGGCCAACGCGCGGCAGGCCGCTGCCGACCTGCAGCGCTTTGCCGACCTGCGCAAGCAAGGCTTCATCAGCCAGGCCGAGTTCGACCGTCACCAAACCACCCACCTCCAGGCCGAGGCCACCTTGCGCCAGGCCCAGGCCCAGGCCGGTGTGCAGGGCAACCAAGCGGGCTATGCGGCTTTGGTGGCCGGTGGCAACGGTGTCATCACCCAGCTCGACCTTGAGCCCGGCCAGGTGGTGTCCCCGGGTCAGCCGGTCATGACCTTGGCCCTCGATGGCCCGCGTGACGCCGTTTTCGGTGTGCCCGAAGACATGGGAGCCACGGTGCGCGCCATGTTGGGCAAGCCGGGTCTGATCAAGGTGCGCCGCTGGGGCTCGCCCGACTGGGTGCCCGCCACGGTGCGCGAGGTCTCGGCCGCCGCAGATCCGAGCACCCGCACCCTGCAGGTCAAGGCCGATGTGGGCCAGGCCGCGTTCGAGTTGGGCCAAACCGCCACCGTGGTGTTCGACACCGCCGTGCGCGCAGCCCAAGGGGTGCGCATCCCGCTGTCGGCGCTGGCCGAGCGGGCAGGGCAGTCGGTGGTGTGGGTGCTCCAGCCGGCGAACATGACGGTGCAGCCACAGCCCGTCTTCACGGCCGACATCACCGGCAACACGGTGCTGATCGCCAAGGGCTTGAGCCCGCAGGCCGAGATCGTCACCGCTGGCGCGCACGTGCTGAGCCCGGGGCAGAAGGTCAAGCGCTGGGTCGATCCGGCCAAGCGAGCCGACGCCGCCAGCACCCCTTCCCACTGAGCCCGAAAAGGACACGCACGTGAGTGACACGTCGACCCCGTCGGCTCAGGCCGCTGGCAGCTTCAACCTGTCTCGCTGGGCCCTCGAGCACCCCGCGCTGACGCGCTACCTGATGGTGGTGCTGATGCTGTTGGGCCTGGCTGCCTACTTCCAGCTCGGCCAGGACGAAGACCCGCCCTTTGCCTTCCGCGTCATGGTGGTCCGCGCCTACTGGCCGGGCACCACGGCACAAGAGATGGCCGAGCAGGTCACCGACAAGATCGAGCGCACCTTGCAAGAGGTGCCTTACGCCGACCGCATCCAGTCTTACACCAAGCCGGGCGAGTCGTTCACGCTGATGGCGGTGAAAGATTCGTCGCCGCCGAAAGAAATCCCCAACCTCTGGTACCAGGTGCGCAAGAAGGTGGGCGACATGCGCGGCACCTTGCCGCCCGGCGTGGTCGGCCCCTTCTTCAACGACGAGTTCGGTGACGTCTACGGTTCGATCTACGCGCTGTCGGCTGACGGCTTCACCGAAGAAGAGCTGCGCCAGCATGCCGAGCGCGTCCGCTCGGACCTCTTGCGCGTGCCCAATGTCGCCAAGGTCGAGCTGTTTGGCGTGCAGGCCGAGAAGGTCTACATTGAGGTGCCCCAGTCCAAGCTCGCGCAGATGGGCTTGGACCTCAACCAGTTCATCGCCCAGCTCAACGCCCAAAACGGCATCGAGGGTGCGGGCGTGTACACCGGCGAGGCCAGCAACATCCAGATCCGCGTGGCCGGCGCCTTCCGCACGGTCGACCAGGTCAAGGCCATGCCCGTGCGCATCGTCAACCCGGTCACGGGCCAGGGGCGCAACTTCCGTCTGGGCGATATCGCCACCATCCGCCGGGGCTACGAAGACCCGCCCAGCCCCAAGGTGCGCCACCAGGGCAAGAGTGTGATCGCCCTCGGCATCTCCATGGCCAAGGGTGGCGACATCATCGCCCTGGGCAAGAGCTTGTCTGAACGCGTGCAGCAGATCCAAGGCGAGTTGCCTGTGGGCATCGAGCTCGACCAGATCCAGAACCAGCCCAAGGCCGTGTCGCGCTCGGTGGGTGAATTCGTGCACTCGCTGATCGAGGCCGTGGTGGTCGTGCTGCTGGTGTCCTTCCTCAGCCTGGGCCTGCACACCAAGCCTCTGCGGCTGGACGTGTGGCCGGGCCTGGTCGTGGCCATCACCATCCCGCTGGTGCTGGCCGTCACCTTCCTGGTGATGAACATCTGGGGCGTGGGGCTGCACAAGATCTCGCTGGGGGCGCTGATCGTGGCCCTGGGCCTGCTGGTTGACGACGCCATCATCGCCGTCGAGATGATGGTGCATAAGCTCGAAGAGGGTTACGACAAGTTCGCTGCCGCCACCGCCGCTTACGAGATCACCGCCATGCCCATGCTCACGGGCACGCTGATCACGGCCACCGGCTTTTTGCCCATCGGCATGGCCAATTCGTCCGTGGGCGAGTACACCTTCGCCATCTTTGCCGTCACGGCGGCCGCGCTCATCATCTCCTGGGTGGTGTCCGTCTACTTCGTGCCCTACCTGGGCCAGTGGCTGCTGCGCACGCGCCCCAAGGTGCAGGCCGGCGAGGCCATCGACCTGTACGACGGCGCCTTCTACCGCCGCTTCCGCACCTTGGTGACCTGGTGCGTGGACCACCGCTGGACCACCATCGCCATCACCATCGGCGCCTTGGCGATGGGCTTCATGGGCATGGGCAAGGTGCAGCAGCAGTTCTTCCCTGACTCCAGCCGCCCCGAGATCCTGGTGGACCTGTGGCTGCCAGAAGGCTCCAGCTTCGAGGCGAGCGAGGTGCTGGCCAAGCGCGTCGAGGCGCGCCTCATGCGCGAGCCTGGCGTCGAGACCGTCAGCACCTGGGTGGGCACGGGCTTGCCGCGCTTTTACCTGCCGATGGACCAGGTCTTCCCGCAGACCAACGTCTCGCAGATGGTGCTGTTGCCCAAGTCTGCGCAAGACCGCGAGGCCCTGCGCAAACGCCTGCCCCAGGTGCTGGCCGAAGAGTTCCCCGAGGCGCGCGGTCGCGTCAAGCTGCTGCCCAACGGGCCGCCCGTGCCGTACCCGGTGCAGTTCCGCATCCTGGGCGAAGACGTCAACACCCTGCGCCTGGTCGCCGAGCAGGCCAAAGACCTGCTGCGCGCCCACCCCGACATGCGTGGCGTCAACGACAACTGGAACGAGCAGGTCAAGGCCGTGCGCTTGAGCGTCGACCAAGACAAGGCCCGTGCCCTGGGTGTGAGCACCCAGTCCATCGCGATCGCCAGCCGCGTGCTGGTCTCGGGCACCACCATCGGCCAGTTCCGCGATGGCGACCGCACCATCGAGATCGTGCTGCGCCAGCCCCAGTCCGAGCGCCGCACCCTCAGCGCGCTCGACAACGCCTACGTGCCCTCGGCCTCTGGCAAGATGATCCCGGTGCTGCAGGTGGCCAAGCCCAAGCTCGTGTGGGAGCCCGGCGTGCTCTGGCGCGAGGGGCGGCATTTCGCGGTCACCGTGCAAGGCGACGTCATCGACGGCGTGCAAGGCCCGACCGTGAGCATGGCGCTGTGGCCGCAAATGCAGGCCCTGCAGCAAAAGCTGCCCCCGGGCTACCAGATCCAGCTCGCTGGCACCGCCGAGGAAAGCAGCAAGGGCCAGGGCTCGATCTTCGCCAACGTGCCGCTGATGCTGTTCATCACCTTCACCCTGCTGATGCTGCAGCTGCAGAGCTTCTCGCGGGCGCTGCTGGTCTTCCTGACCGGCCCGATGGGCGTGGCCGGCGTCGCCATGGCGCTGCTGGCGCTCAACCGACCCTTCGGCTTCGTGGCCTTGCTTGGGGTGATCGCCCTGATGGGCATGATCATGCGCAACTCGGTGATCCTGATCGACCAGATCGAGCAAGACCGCGCCCGGGGCATGCCCGCCTGGGAGGCGGTGGTCGGTGCCGCCGTGCGGCGCTTCCGCCCCATCGTGCTGACGGCCGCCGCCGCCGTGCTGGCCATGATCCCGCTGTCGCGCAGCGACTTCTGGGGCCCCATGGCCGTGGCGATCATGGGCGGGCTCATCGTTGCCACGCTGCTGACCCTGCTGGCCTTGCCGGCCATGTACGCGGCCTGGTTCCGTGTGCCCCGGCCTTCCGCAGCCTGAAATGTGGCGCGCGCGGGTTAGCCCGTGTGCGCCAACCTGGCTTGCCGCCGTGGAACGCCCCTGGGCAGGCTAGAATCTCAGGTTCGGACCAAATCACACGTGGTTTGATGGGCTAGGTGCATGCGTCTTCGAAGTCTGGGACGCATGAGCCGGGTCGATCGGGCCACACCAGCCCAGTCTGCGCGGGTGGCGAAATTGGTAGACGCACCAGGTTTAGGTCCTGACGCCAGCGATGGTGTGGGGGTTCGAGTCCCCCCCCGCGCACCAGACAGACTTTTTTCTCATTCATCTATCTGAGAGTTCACAACATGGCCATCACCGTGGAGACCCTCGAAAAGCTGGAGCGCCGCATCACGCTGTCGCTGCCCGCTGACGCCCTGAAAACCGAAGTCGACGCCCGCTTGAAGAAGCTGGCCCGCACCGTGAAGGCCGACGGTTTCCGTCCCGGCAAGGTGCCCATGAGCGTGGTGAATCAGCGCTATGGCTACTCGGTGCAGTACGAAGTGCTGAACGACAAGCTGGGTGAAGCCTTCGCTGTCGCCGCCCAGGAAGCTCAACTGCGCGTGGCCGGCCAGCCCTCCATCTCCGAGAAGGAAGGCGACGCCGTGGAAGGCCAACTGCAGTTCAACGCCACCTTCGAGGTCTACCCCGAAGTCAAGATCGGCGAACTGTCGACCGTGGAAGTCGAGCGCGTGACCGCTGACGTCAACGACGCCGCCATCGACCGCACCGTCGAGATCCTGCGCAAGCAACGCCGCACCTTCGCCCAGCGTCCCGCTGCCGAAGGCGCTGCCGACGGCGACCGCGTGACCATCGACTTCGAAGGCAAGATCGACGGCGTACCCTTTGACGGCGGCAAGGCCGAAGGCTTCCAGTTCCTGGTTGGCGAAGGCCAGATGCTGGAGCAGTTCGAGAAGGCCGTGCGCGGCATGAAGGCTGGCGAGTCCAAGACCTTCCCGCTGGCCTTCCCCGAGGACTACCACGGCAAGGACGTGGCCGGCAAGGAAGCCGACTTCCTGGTGACCCTGAAGAAGGTCGAAGCCCAGCACCTGCCTGAAGTGAACGAAGCGTTCATCAAGGGCTTGGGCCTGGCCGACGGCTCGATCGACGCCCTGCGCGCCGACATCAAGAAGAACCTCGAGCGCGAAGTCAAGTTCCGCGTGGCCGCTCGCAACAAGGGTGCTGCCCTGGACGGCCTGCTGAAGGTTGTGGACTTTGACCTGCCCAAGTCGCTGGTGGCCGCCGAGTGCGATCGCCTGGTGGAAGGCGCCCGCGCCGACCTGAAGGCCCGTGGCATCAAGGACGCCGACAAGGCCCCGATCCCCGCCGAGATGTTCACCCCGCAAGCCGAGCGCCGCGTGCGCCTGGGCCTGGCCGTGGCCGAACTGGTGAAGGTCAACAACCTGGCCGCCAAGCCCGAACAACTGCAAGCTCACATCGAAGAGCTGGCCCAGTCGTACGAGCAGCCGCAACAGGTCATCGCCTGGTACATGAGCGACCGCCAGCGCATGGCCGAAGTCGAAGCCGTGGTCATCGAAGGCAACGTGGCTGACTTCATCCTGTCGCAAGCCAAGGTGACCGACAAGCCCCAGAGCTTCGAAGAGCTGATGGGCCAGGCCGCCGCCTGAGCCTGAGCGTTTGAATCGCCGTGTGTTTCACGCGGCAGGTTTCACGCCCCAAGCACCTGCATTCCCGAGCGGAAGCAGGTGCTTTTGTTTTTGTGTCACGGTGGGGTGTGCACACAAACAACGGAAAGACGACTGCGCCACACGCCAGCCTTTTCCGAGGTTCGGGGCGGTCGGAGACGGCCGCATAATGGTTTTCACATTCTCCGATTTGGCCCCTTTGCGGCCCATTCAGAAGGACACACATGAGCGCTACGGACATCCAGAACCTGGGCCTGGTCCCGATGGTCATCGAGCAATCCGGCCGGGGCGAGCGCGCCTACGACATCTACAGCCGCTTGCTGCGCGAGCGCGTGATCTTCCTCGTTGGCCCCGTCAATGACGCGTCGGCCAACCTGGTGGTCGCCCAGCTGCTGTTCCTCGAGAGCGAGAACCCCGACAAGGACATCTCGCTGTACATCAACTCGCCGGGCGGCAGTGTGAGCGCCGGCATGTCGATCTACGACACGATGAATTTCATCAAGCCCAACGTCTCGACGTTGTGCATGGGCATGGCGGCTTCCATGGGCGCCTTCCTGCTGGCTGCGGGCGAAAAGGGCAAGCGCTTTGCGTTGCCCAACAGCAAGATCATGATCCACCAGCCGCTGGGCGGCGCCCAGGGCCAGGCCACCGACATCGAGATCCACGCCCGCGAGATCCTCAAGACCCGCGAGCAGCTCAACAAGATCCTGGCCGAGCGTTCCGGCCAGCCGCTGGACAAGATCCAGAACGACACCGAACGCGACTACTACATGACGGCCGACGAGGCCGCCACCTACGGACTGATCGACAAGGTGATCGACAAGCGTCAATGATGGGGCAGGGGGGATGTGCGCACCAATGCGGTGCGCATGGTGAAATCTCACCCCCCTTTGTTTGCTCTATGATGGTTCGACACCCTTCGCCGACACTTTGACAGGCCAGCACCATGGCAGACAAAAAAGGCTCTTCCAGCGAAAAAATCCTCTACTGCTCCTTCTGCGGAAAGAGCCAGCACGAGGTCAAGAAGCTCATTGCGGGCCCGTCGGTGTTCATCTGCGACGAGTGCATCGAGCTGTGCAACGACATCATCCGCGATGAGGTCGCCGCCGAGGCCGAGCAATCGCGCCCCGCACGCAGCGACCTGCCGACACCGTCCGAGATCAAGTCCAGCCTCGATCAGTACGTGATCGGGCAAGACTTGGCCAAGCGCACGCTGTCGGTGGCGGTCTACAACCATTACAAGCGGCTCAAGCACATGGGCTCGGGCGAGGGCAAGAAGCCCGACATCGAGCTGGCCAAGAGCAACATCCTGCTGATCGGGCCCACGGGCTCGGGCAAGACGCTGCTGGCGCAGACGCTGGCCCGTTTGCTGAACGTGCCCTTCGTGATCGCCGACGCCACCACCCTGACCGAAGCCGGTTACGTGGGTGAGGACGTCGAGAACATCATCCAGAAGCTGCTGCAGAACTGCAACTACGAGGTGGACAAGGCCCAGCGCGGCATCGTCTACATCGACGAGATCGACAAGATCTCGCGCAAGTCCGACAACCCGTCGATCACGCGCGACGTGTCGGGCGAAGGCGTGCAGCAGGCCCTGCTCAAGCTGATCGAAGGCACGATGGCTTCGGTGCCCCCGCAGGGCGGCCGCAAGCACCCGAACCAAGACTTCCTGCAGATCGACACGACCAACATCCTGTTCATCTGCGGTGGCGCTTTCGATGGCCTCGAGAAGGTCATCCAGAACCGCTCGGTCAAGTCCGGCATCGGCTTCTCGGCCGCGGTGCAGAGCAAGGAAGAGCGCAAGGTGGGTGAGGTCTTCCGCGAGGTCGAGCCCGAAGACATCATCAAGTTCGGCCTGATCCCCGAACTGGTGGGCCGCCTGCCTGTGGTGGCCACCTTGGGTGAGCTGACCGAAGATGCGCTGGTCAAGATCCTGACCGAGCCGAAGAACGCGCTGGTCAAGCAGTACCAGCAGCTGCTCAACATGGACGGCGTGGAGCTTGAAATCCGCCCGGCTGCGCTGAATGCGATCGCACGCAAGGCTCTCGCTCGCAAGACGGGGGCCCGTGGCCTGCGGTCCATCGTGGAACAGTCCTTGCTGGACACGATGTTCGAGTTGCCCGCTCTGGAAGGAGTCCAAAAGGTGGTCCTGGACGAGTCCACCATCGAAGAAAACGCCAAGCCCTTGTTGGTGTATCGGGAACAGGCCAAGGCCAGTGCCTGAGCAAACCCTGAGTCTGCTCTGATGGGCACCGGCGGGAACCTGAAGTTTGAGGTTGTCGCGGTGCCCTTGTGTTTTTCAACTGAATCCCCATCTGGGAATTCAGAGAAAGTGAGCCCATATGTCTGGACACCCCATTCTTCCCTCCGAGTCGATCACCCTGCCGTTGCTGCCCTTGCGCGACGTGGTGGTCTTCCCCCACATGGTGATCCCGCTCTTCGTGGGTCGCCCCAAGTCCATCAAGGCGCTGGAAGCCGCCATGGAAGCCGGCCGGCAGATCATGCTGGTGGCCCAGAAGGCTGCCGGCAAAGATGAGCCCAAGCCCGAAGACATGTTCGACGTGGGCTGCGTCTCGTCCATCCTGCAAATGCTCAAGCTGCCTGACGGCACCGTGAAGGTGCTGGTCGAAGGCGTGCAGCGCGCCAACACGCAGGCCATCCACGACGAGGCCGAGTTCTTCACGGCCGACGTGGTGCCGGTGCAGCCTGAAACCCAGGTGACGCCTGAGATCGAGGCCCTGCGCCGCGCCGTGACGCAGCAGTTCGACCAGTACGTCAAGCTCAACAAGAAGATCCCGCCCGAGATCCTCACCTCTATCTCTGGCATCGACGACCCGGGCCGCCTGGCCGACACCATCGCCGCGCACCTGCCGCTCAAGCTCGAGAGCAAGCAGTCGGTGCTCGATTTGTTCTCGGTGTCGCAACGCCTGGAAAAGCTGCTGGAGCAGCTCGAACACGAAGTCGACATCCTGCAGGTTGAAAAGCGCATCCGTGGCCGCGTCAAGCGGCAGATGGAGAAGTCGCAGCGCGAGTACTACCTGAACGAGCAGGTCAAGGCCATCCAGAAGGAGCTGGGCGAGGGCGAAGAGGGCGCTGACCTCGAAGAACTCGCCAAGAAGGTCGAAGGCGCCCGCATGCCCAAGGAGGCACGCAAGAAGGCCGAGGCCGAGCTCAAGAAGCTGCGCCTGATGTCGCCCATGTCGGCAGAGGCCACCGTGGTGCGCAACTACATCGACACGCTGGTCAACCTGCCGTGGGCCAAGAAGTCCAAGGTCAAGCACGACCTGGCCTTCGCCGAAGGTGTGCTCAACGAAGAGCACTACGGCCTCGACAAGGTCAAGGAACGCATCCTCGAGTACCTTGCTGTGCAACAGCGCGTCGACAAGGTGAAGGCCCCGATCCTGTGCCTGGTCGGCCCTCCTGGCGTGGGCAAGACCTCGCTGGGTCAGTCGATCGCTCGCGCCACGGGCCGCAAGTTCGTGCGCATGGCCCTGGGCGGCGTGCGTGACGAAGCCGAGATCCGTGGTCACCGCCGCACCTACATCGGCTCGATGCCGGGCAAGGTGCTGCAGAGCCTGAGCAAGGTGGCGGTGCGCAACCCGCTGTTCCTGCTCGACGAAATCGACAAGCTGGGCATGGACTTCCGTGGTGACCCCTCATCGGCACTGCTGGAGGTGCTCGACCCCGAGCAGAACCACACCTTCGGCGACCATTACATCGAGGTCGATTTCGACCTGTCGGATGTGATGTTCGTGGCCACGTCGAACTCGCTGAACATCCCGCCGGCGCTGCTGGACCGGATGGAAGTGATCCGCCTGGCCGGCTACACCGAAGACGAGAAGGTGCACATCGTTCAGACCTACCTGCTGCCCAAGCAGATCAAGAACAACGGTGTGAAGGACGGCGAGCTGGTGGTGGCCGAAAGCGCCATCCGCGGCATCATCCGCTACTACACCCGCGAGGCCGGTGTGCGTTCGCTGGAACGTGAAGTCTCGAAGATCTGCCGCAAGACGGTGAAGGGCTTCGCGCTGAAGCAGTACACCAGCACCGTGACGGTGACCGACGAGAACCTCAACGACTTCCTGGGCGTGCGCAAGTACAGCTACGGCGAGGCCACCAAGGACAACCAGGTGGGCCAGGTCGTGGGTTTGGCGTGGACGGAAGTGGGCGGCGACCTGCTGACCATCGAAGCCGCGATCATGCCGGGCAAGGGCAACATCATCCGCACCGGCCAGCTGGGAGACGTGATGAAGGAATCGGTCGAAGCGGCCCGCTCGGTGGTGCGTTCACGCGCCCGCCGCCTGGGCATCACCGACGACCTGTTCGAGAAGCGCGACATCCACATCCACGTGCCCGATGGCGCCACCCCCAAGGACGGCCCGTCTGCAGGCATCGCCATGACCACGGCCTTCGTGTCGGCGCTCACGGGCATCCCGGTGCGCGCCGATGTGGCCATGACGGGCGAGATCACGCTGCGTGGTGAAGTCACGGCCATCGGTGGCCTGAAGGAAAAGCTGCTGGCGGCCCACCGCGGCGGCATCAAGACGGTGCTCATCCCCGAAGAGAACGTCAAGGACCTGCAGGACATCCCCGAGAACGTGAAGAGCCAGATCGAGATCGTGCCGGTCAAGTGGATCGACAAGGTGCTGGACGTGGCCCTGGAGCGTCAACCCACGGCTTTGCCTGATGAAGAGGCCAAGCCCGTGGAGGCCAAGCCGGAAGTGCAGGCCGCTGCTTCGACAGAAATTTTGAAGCATTGATGCAACAGCTTGATCTGAACGGCATTTTCGATGTATAGTTCAGTTCTTCGCTGATCACTGACACCAATCACTGATCAACGGCAGCAAAGCAGAACGCAAGTTCAGAGCATCTGTCGAAGGCGAAACCCCCTGCGGGATTAGCTCAGTTGGTAGAGCGATACCTTGCCAAGGTATAGGTCGAGAGTTCGAGCCTCTTATCCCGCTCCATATCCTGAAGGGGAAGCTGACAACAGCTTCCCCTTTCTACTGGTGGCCCTGCAAGGCCATTGGTTTTGTCAGATACTGGTGACCATTCCAGTTTCGAAGGCGCGGTAGCAAAGCGGTTATGCACCGGATTGCAAATCCGTGTAGGTCGGTTCGACTCCGGCCCGCGCCTCCAAAGTTCAAGAACCCCATCAGCGCAAGTTGATGGGGTTTTTTCTTGTCCGCTCGGCGTAGACGCTCAGTGCAGGCGCTCAATGCGCCAGATGCACCTGGCGTCGGCTTGGTGCCGATGCGTGGCGGTAGCGCGACAAGCTGAGGTCGTCGCAGCGGATGGCGGTGGGGCGGCCCAACATCCAGTCGGTCAGCACGGCCGCACTGCCACAGGCCATGGTCCAGCCCAGGGTGCCGTGGCCGGTGTTCAGCCACAGGCCGTCGATGGCGGTGGGCCCGACCACGGGGGTGCCGTCTGGCGTCATGGGGCGCAGGCCAGTCCAGAACTTGGCGTCTTCAAGCTGGGCGCAACCCGGAAACAGCTCGTTCACCACCTTTTCCAGCGTGGCGCGGCGGTGAGGGCGCAGGCTGCGGTCAAAGCCGGCCAGCTCGGCCATGCCACCCACGCGCAGGCGGTCGCCCAGTCGGGTCAGGGCCACCTTGTGCGCCTCGTCGAGCACGGTGGAGCGGGGCGCTTGTTCGGCAAGGCGCAACTGCGCCGTCAGCGAGTAGCCCTTGACCGGGTAGACGGGCAGGTTCAAGCCCAGGGGTTGCAAGAGGGCGCGGCTGTAGCTGGCCAGGGCCACCACGCAGGCATCGGCCTGGCGCCAGGCCACCCCATGTGGGCCTTGCACCCGCACGCCACTGAAGCGCAGGCCATCGGTGTGCAGGCTCAGCACGCGGTGGTCGTGCAGGAAGCGCACGCCCAGCGCGCGCGCTTGCTGCGCCAGCATGTGGGTGAAGCGGTGGCAGTCGCCCGTTTCGTCGCCAGGCAGGTGCAGGCCGCCACTGAGGCGGTGCGCCGATGCGGCCAAGCCCGGCTCCAGCGATGCGCAGCCCAGGGCGTCGAGCAACTGGTGCGGCACGCCACAGCGGCGCAGCACGGCCACGTCCTGGTCGGCGGCCCGCAGCTGGGCCGTGGTGCGGAACACCTGCAGGGTGCCCAGCTGGCGGCCGTCGTAGTCATCGCTGCTCAGCCAGCCTTGGGCGCGCCATTGGCGCAGGCAGTCGCGGCTGTATTCGGCCAGGCGCACCATGCGCTCTTTGTTGGTCGCGTAGCGCTCCGGGGCGCATTCGTGCAGCAGTTTGGCGAGCCACTGCCATTGCCACAAGGTGCCGTCGGGCCGCAAGGCCAGGGGGGCGTGGCGCTGCCACAGCCAGGGCAGGGCCTTGCCCAACAAGCCAGGCGAGGCCCACGGCGAGGCGTAGCCGGGCGAGATTTGTCCGGCGTTGGCGAAGCTGGTGTCTTGGGCCACATCGGGCAGGCGGTCAACCACCGTGACCTCGGCTCCGGCTTTGGCCAGGCTGTAGGCGCTGCTGACGCCGATGACCCCGCTGCCCAGAACGATGACACGCATGGCGCCGCTCCTGCTCACCCAGACCCGATGGCTTTGATTCTAGGCAGGGGCGCATGGCCCACAGTGGCAGTGGGGATTCGCGCAGGGCGTGGGGTGGGCTGGTGCCCCGGACCCGACTCGAACGGGCACGCCGTGTTGGCGGCGGCGGATTTTAAGTCCGCTGTGTCTACCGATTTCACCACCAGGGCCAGCGGCGCTCAGTGTAGCGGCGCGCGCGGGTGCACCGACGGCGAGCCGGGGTGGGCGGGGGCTGGGGTGGTGGTGTTGCAGCGCCGAATCAAAAAAATTCAAAAAATGTGGCGGACAGGTGACAAGCGCGCAATTTTCGATGTATAGTCTAGTTCTTCGCTGATCAACGCGCTGCAAACAAAGCAGCAAGCAGCCTAAGTCACCAAACGGTGGTTGTGTTGGTCAAACGATATGCGGGATTAGCTCAGTTGGTAGAGCGATACCTTGCCAAGGTATAGGTCGAGAGTTCGAGCCTCTTATCCCGCTCCATATTCAAAAGCCCCGAGTCAACGCTCGGGGCTTTTTTCTTGCCGAAACGCCGATCGATGGTGTGGCATGGCTGCCCTGCTGGGCAGGGCAGGCCAAAGCTGGCCATAGCTGGTAATAGGGCTCGGGAGCGCCTGCTTTTGTCCCTAAAGCTTTGCGCCGGGCTCACTAGAGTTCGCAGTCAGGGTGCGTGCGCATGGACCATGCGGCGCGCCACCAACTGATTGTTCGACAGGTGCCCGATGGACATGACGGCTGCAGACATTTTGGCAATGCCCCAGGCCTCTGGGCAGGCCGGGTCACCCGATCCCGCATGGCCAGCCTTGCTGGCCCGTGCGCAAGCCCAGGACATGCAACTGCCTGAGTTGCTCAACGAGGCGCAGCGGCTGGCGCAGGCCGGTCACACGGACGCCGTGCTGCAGCTCTACAGCACCTGGTCGTCAGCCAGCACACACCCGCACAAGTACGTGGCCCTGTTCAACTGGGGGACGGTGCTCAGCGGGCTGTCGCGCACGGCTGAGGCCATCGAGGTGTACCGGCAAGCCCTGGCCATCAAGCCCGACTTCATCCAGGCCCGGGTGAACCTGGGACACCAGCTGGAGATCTTGGGGCAGCTGGATGAGGCGCTCAAGGCCTGGCGCGAGGCGCTGGAGGTGATGGCCCAGCAGCCCGGCGCCGATCAGTCGCTGCGCCTGCACGCGCTCAACAACCTGGCGCGCGCCCTGGAGAGCGCCAAGCGCTATGACGAGTCTGAGCGCTACATGGTGGAGAGCCTCAAGCAGGACCCCTTGCAGCCCAAGGTCATCCAGCACTACGTACACATCCGCCAGAAGCAATGCGAGTGGCCGGTGTTCGAGCCGGTGGGGGCGGTCACGGTCAACCAGCTGTGGACCGGCACGTCGCCGCTGGCGATGCTCAGCGCGTCTGACGATCCGGCCCTGCAATTGATGGCGGCGCGGACATTCGTGCACGAACGCGTTCGGCCACTGAGCCCCACGCCGATGGCTTTTGCTCAGCGGCAGCGTCCTGGGCCTTTGCGGGTGGGTTACCTGTCTGGCGACCTGTGTCTCCATGCCGTGGGCCTGCTGGTGCCAGAGTTGCTGGAGCTGCATGACCGCAGCCGCGTCGAGGTGTTCGGCTTTTGCTGGAGCCGAGAAGACGGCACGTCTCAGCGCAAGCGTTTGGTGGAGGCGTTTGACCACCACATCCGCATTGGTCAGCTCGACGACCTGGCCGCAGCGCGTTTGATCGCTTCTTGCGACATCGATGTGCTCATCGATTTGCACGGCATCACCTCTGGCGCACGGCCAGACATCCTGGCCTACCGGCCTGCGCGTGTGCAGATGACTTACCTGGGCATGCCCGCCACCACGGCGCTGCCTGGCGTGGACCATGTCATCTGCGACCGTTTCGTCGTGCCGCCCGAGTTGGTGCCGATGATGTCGGAAAAGCCGCTGTACATGCCGAATTGCTACCAGGTGAGTGATCGCCAGCGCGTGGTGGGGCCGATGCCTGCTCGCAGCGACTACCACTTGCCTGAAGACAAGTTCGTCTACTGCTCGTTCAACAACAACTTCAAGTTCACCGACGAGATGTTCTCGCTGTGGATGCGCGTGTTGCGTGCGGTGCCGGACAGCGTGTTGTGGCTGTTGGCGGACAACCCATGGGCGCAAGAGAACATGCTGCGCCGCGCCGACGCGCACGGTGTGGCGCGCGACCGCCTGATCTTCGCGCCACGGGTCACCCCGTCCGACTACCTGGCCCGCTTCCAGCTGGCCGATCTGTTCCTGGACACCTTCCCCTACAACGCAGGCACCACGGCCAACGACGTGCTGTTCATGGGCACGCCCATCCTGACGCATGCGGGGCGGACCTTCATTTCGCGGATGGCTGGCAGCTTGCTCACGAACGTGGGGCTGCCTGACCTGATCACCGACAGCATGGATGCGTACGAGCGCAAAGCGGTGCAACTGGGGCGCAATCCCAAGATGGTGGCGACCTACAAGCGCTACCTGGCCGAGCACCGCATGAGCAGCCCGCTGTTTGACATCCCCCGGTTTGTGAAGGATCTGGAAGACGCCCTGGAGGCCTTGGTCGCCGGTTGATCTCGCAGGCCGCACATTGGAGTCACACGTGAGCACCCCGCAGGAACCCACCTTCGACGACCCGCAAGCGGCTGAGGAGCCGATGCTTGCGGGGTTGGAGGCGGAGCCGTCGGCCTTGGGTGATCCGCTGGTGGAGGCCATGCTGTGGCTGTGCCAGCACCATGGTGTGGAGCGCAGCCGCGACTCGTTGCTCAATGGCCGCTCGCTGCAGCAGGCGCTCACGGCCAACCAGGCCGTGTCGATCCTGAAGGCTGCAGGCTTCAATGCCACGGTGGTGAGGCGGCCGCCGGGCAAGATCCTGACCTTGCTCTTCCCGGTGGTGCTGCTGCTCAAGAATGGCGATGCGTGCATCGTCACGCGCAGGATCCGTGGGCGATCGCGCAGCGAGGGCACGCAGTACGAGGTGATCATGCCTGGTGCAGACGACCAGGCGCTGCTGGCCACAGAAGATGAGCTGCTGCCCGAGTATTCGGGCTATGCGCTGCTGGCGTCGCCGACGCAAGGTGCGCGCCATGCCTTGCCCAAATCCTCCCGAGAGGACGAGCCCCATTGGCTGTGGCACAACGTGCGCCGCTACATGCCGTACTACCGTGCGTCGATGCTTGCTGCGCTGCTCAGCAACGTGCTGATGCTGATGACCGGGCTGTTCACCTCGGTGGTGTATGACAAGGTGATCCCCAACAACGCGATGACCACCTTGTGGTCATTGGCGATCGGGGCCTTCTTGGCCATCGCCTTCGATCTGGCGTCCAAGCAGTTGCGCAGCCATTTGATCGACATGGCAGGGCGCAAGTCGGACCTGGTGCTGGGCAACTTGATCTTCCGGCAGGCGTTGGCGATCCGCTTGGAGCATCGGCCGGACTCGGCGGGCTCGTTCGCCCACCGCTTGTCTCAGATCGAGGTGGTGCGCGAGTTCATGACCTCGGCGTCGGCCGCAACCATCACCGACCTGCCGTTCATCGCCTTGTTCGTGTTCATGACCTGGGTGACGGCGGGGCAGCTGGCCTTGGTGCTGGTGGTGGCCGTGCCCTTGGTGCTGGGCATGACCTGGGCGATCCAGAAGGTCTTGCGCAAGGTGATGAAGGCCAACATGAGCCAGCATGCGGACTTGCACGGCCTGCTGGTGGAGGCCGTGGAGGGCCTGGAGGACCTCCGCGCGGCGGGTGCCCAGGGGCACTTCCTGACCCGCTATGAGGACTCGAATGCCGCTGCGGCCGACTCGTCACTGCGTGCACGTGCCGTGGGGGCGTTGACCAACAACATGTCCATGGTGCTGCAGCAGCTGGTGACGGTGCTGATGCTGGTGTGGGGCGCCCACCTCATCCAAGACAAGGTGCTGACTTCGGGGGCCTTGATCGGTGCGGTGATGTTCGCCACGCGTGCGTTGGCGCCGCTCAACAATGTGGTGACGCTGGCCACCCGATACCAGGGGGCCAAGGCCGCGCTGCAGTCCCTTGACGAGCTGATGGCCAAGCCCACTGAGCATGAGCCAGGCAAGAAGTACGTCTCGCCCAGCAAGGTGGCCGGCCAGTTGGGGCTCAATGAGGTGCAGTTTGCCTACCCCAAAGGCGATCGCGAGCATGCGCCCACCGTGCTCAAGGGGGTGAACCTGCGCATCCAGCCTGGCGAGCGCGTGGCCATCCTGGGCAAGATCGGCAGCGGCAAGTCCACCATCTTGCGCATGTTGGGGGGCTTGTACCAGCCCACCGATGGCTTTGTGGAGTTGGACGGCTTGGACCTGCGTCAGATCGACATGGCGGATTTCCGCCGTCATGTGGGCTTCGTGTCGCAGGAGCCGAGGCTGTTCCAAGGCACCTTGCGCGAGAACGTGTTGCTGGGGCGTGCCCACGCAGATCCGCAGCATTACGTTGAGGTGGCCAAGCTGACGGGCTTGGATCGCATCGCCGCCGCCCACCCCATGGGCCATGACATGCCGGTGGGACAAGCGGGCAGCCTGCTGTCGGGCGGCCAGCGTCAACTGGTGGCGCTGGCACGTTGCCTGGTCACTCAGCCCCAGATCTTGTTGCTGGACGAGCCGACCAGCTCGATGGATGCGCAGGCAGAGTCGTCTTTCATCCAACACCTGAAGACAGCGGTGGGCCAACGCACGCTGGTGGTGGTCACCCACAGGCCGGCGCTGCTGGATGTGGTCGATCGCATCGTCGTGGTCGAAGGCGGGCGCATCTTGGCGGATGGGCCGAAGGCGCAGGTGCTGGCCGCTTTGGCTGGACACAAGCCCGCCGCACCGCAGCCGGTCAAGGCTGCCGAGCCTGTGCGCCCGCGCATGGATGAGGCCACACCACTGGCCGCTGCCTCATGAAGCTGGCCCTGTTGCGTCGCCGCAGTGACAGCGGGCAGTTGATGCCCGGTGACGAGCGCTTTCTGACGGGCCTGAAGCAGGCCGAGTTGGCCGAGATGGCGCCGCGCGCGGCTTGGGCGATCTACCTGATGCTGTTGGCGGTGGCCGTGGCCATCGGCTGGGCCACCCTGGCGCATGTCGACGAGATCGCCAAAGCCGAAGGCCGGGTGGTGCCCGAGGGGCGTGAGCAGGTGATTGCCAGCTTGGAAGGCGGCATCCTGCGCAGCATGCGGGTGCGAGAAGGCATGCTGGTCGAGCAAGGCCAAGAGCTGGTGCAGCTGGACCCGACGCGCGTGGAGGCTCAGCAGAATGAAGGTCAGGCCAAGCAATTGGCGCTCAAGGGCACGCTGGCCCGCTTGATGGCGGAGAGCTCGGGCAGGAACTTGCTGTTTCCGCCGGAGGTGCTGGCCAACCCATCGATCGTGCAGGGCGAGACCGAGGTGTTTCGCGCGCGTCGCGATGCGCTGGACGATGCGGTGGGGGTGAACCGCCGCAGCCTGTTCCTGCTCAACAGGGAGCTGGCCATGGCCGAGCGCTTGTCTGCGCAGGGCTTGATGTCTGAGGTCGAGGTGATGCGGCTGCGTCGCCAGGCCAATGACCTGAACCTGCAAATTCAGGAGCGGGTCAACCGGTTCCGGCAGGACGCGACGACGGACTTGCTGCGGGTGCGCACCGAGCTGGCCCAGCTGGAGGAGCAGATGGTGGTCAAGCAAGACGTGCTCAAGCGCACGACGCTGACCTCGCCGGTGCGTGGCATGGTGAAGAACATCAAGATGAACACCATCGGTGGGGTGGTGCAGGGCGGCGCGACGATCATGGAGATCGTGCCCATTGGCAAGCAGGTCTTGGTCGAGGTCAAGATCAAGCCCGCGGACATCGGCTTCATCAACAAGGGCATGCCGGCCACCATCCGGCTCAGTGCCTATGACTTCCACACCTATGGCGGCTTGCGGGGCACGATCGAGTCGATCAGCCCGGATGCTTTCGGCGATGAGAACAAGGGGGCCGACGCCAGCTATTACCGCGCTTTGATCCGTTGTGAAGATCCTACGCTTCGGTCACGCGGCAAGGCCCTTGCGGTCTTGCCCGGGATGTCTGCGGTGGCCGACATCCGCACGGGCGAGCGCACGGTGATGAGCTACATCCTGCGTCCGCTGATGAAGTCGCGCGAGGCGTTCCAGGAGCGGTGACATGAGAAAGAGCCAGTGGTTGGCAGGCTGTCTGGCCTTGGTGTGGGTGGCCGTTGGCGCCGATGCGCAGTCGCTCAAGCCGGTGCGCAAGGGCGTGGGCCCCGCAGCGGCCGCCACGGGGGCTCGCGGGGAATCGGGCAGTGGCGGCTCCACGCGCTGCCGCTCCGAGTTGAGCCCAGACGCCCTCGACCGCACGGCCGGCAAGACGACGCCTGCCGAGCGGGCCGCGCAGGAGCCGCCCAGCTTCAGCACCGATCCCATGCAACAGCTCAAGGCGATTGCGGCGGCTGCGCTGCAGCGCAGTCAGGCAGTCGGGGCCACCCGGTGGCTGGCCGACGCGTCGGCGCTGGACGTGGACCAGGTGGAGGCGGGACGATTCCCCACGATCGGCATGAACGCGTCGACCTCGACCGGGCGCACGCTGGTGGGCGACATCACCACCTCCAAAGGCCAGATCAGCAGCCTGGGCGTGGCCGTGAGCGGCAACCTCTACGACGGTGGCCGGCTCAACGGCTACATCCAGTGGCGCAAAGACCAGATGGAGGCCGCCAAGCAGAGCGCGAGGGTGGCCCAGGATGCCGTGGTGCTGGAGGCCATCACGACGGTGCTGGAGCGAAACCGCTACCGCACCCAGGCCTTGGTCTATCAGCAGCATGCGCGCAAGATGGGTTGCCTGGTTGAGGCGTTGGAGACCATCGTGGCGGAAGACCGCGGGCGCGCCAGCGAGCTGGTGCAGGTTCGGAAGAATCAGGCCACCGCCGAATTGCAGCGCGATGCTGCGGTCGCGCAGAGTCGGCAGATCGAGATCAAGCTCAAGCGCCTGCTGGGCGATGCCTTTGTGGCCAACGACACCGTGTCATCGCCGTTCGTGGCGACACCTGACCTGGGTGAGCTGATCCGGTGGCTCGACCGCTCTCCCGAAGTGATGCAGATGAAGCTGCAGGCCGACATCCAGGCCGACTATGCCCGGGCGATCAAGGACGGGCAGGGGCCTCAGGTCAACTGGTCTTTGTCTCGCTCGCGGAGCATGTCGCAGGTGGCCAACGCCACGGCCTGGCAGGCGGGGGTGACGCTGTCCTACAACTTCTTTGACGCCGGCGCCGAGAAGGCTGGCATCCAGGCGGCCCTGGCCCGCGCCGAGGCCAGCCGATCGCAGTACGCGGATTTCATGGCCATCCGCACCGAGCGACTGAGCTCGGTGCACGACACGGCCAAGACCGCGTTCGATCGCGCCAAGCGCTATGTCGACATCCTGCGCGACAGCGAGTTGCTGCGCAATTTCACCTTCCAGCAGTGGTCGCAGCTGGGCCGTCGCTCGCTGTTTGACCTGATGTCGGCCGAGAGTGACCACTTCAGCCTGCGCGTGGCCTACGTCAATGCCCTGTACGACGGCTACACCGCCAACGCGCAGCTGCGCTCGATGGCCGGCGGCATTGGCGAGTGGCTGCAGGTGGACGTGCCCCGCTGAGCGGCCGCTGACCAAGCCGCAGAGATGCCAGCGCTTCGCTGGCTTTTTCGCGCTCATGTTCGTGGGACATGCACGGGACACTTGTCCACGTCGTCCGCACGTTCAGGAGTCCGCCCGTGGCGTCTCGCATCTCGGTGATCATCAGCACACACAACCGCGCCTTGCTGTTGTCGCGTGCCATCAACTCCATCTTGGCGCAAGGCCGCGATGATGTTCAGATCATCGTGGTGTCCGACACCCAGGACATCCAGACCTACGGCATGTGCAACAGCATGCTGCGCGGGCAGGATGTGTTCGTCCAGCGGCGCGGTCAACCGGGCCCGGCGGGCAGCCGCAACATTGGCATCCACATCGCCGAGGGCCAGCATGTGCTCTTCCTGGATGACGACGATTCATACGCGCCAGGCTTTCTGGATGCGCTGATGCCGCACCTGCATGACCGGCCCAATGAGGTGCTGTACTGCGACGGCTACGTGGCCAAGGAATCGCGCTTTGGCGAAGGCGTGGACCTGCAGAGTGTCGCCCCTTTCCTGCTGGGCGAGATGAGCCACGACTCGCTGGCGGTGAAGAACAAGATCCCCAACAACTGCCTGGTGTTTCCCAGGGACTTGCTGCGCGAGCACCTGTTTGACGAGTCGCTCATCTTGCTGGAAGACTGGGATCACCTGCTGAACGTGCTGGCCGTGGCCACGCTGCGCTACGTGCCGATCCACGGCCCGATCATCCACCAGAACGACCCGGGGCTGGAGAAGACGCGCAACAACAGCAATGCCGAACGGCTGGTGGAGACCACCTTGCAGATCTACCGCAAATGGCCCGCGCCAACGCCCGAGGCCAAGGCTGCGCGCCAGGCGCACTTCCATGCGGCGGGCATCCCCTTGCCCTCTGACTTCTTCTGACCGCTCGTAGAGGAACCGCGATGCCCCAGGTTTCGGTGGTCATGCCCGGCAAGAATGTGGCCCGCACGCTGGCGGCAACGCTGGACAGCTTGGTGGCGCAGAGCTTCCAGGACTTCGAGCTGGTGTTCGTCAACGATGGGTCGAGCGACGAGACCGAGCAGGTGCTGGGCGCCTACGAGGGCCGGCTGCGGCTGCGGGTGGTCACGCACCCGGAAAACCTCGGCGTGGCGCAATCGATCAACGATGGCCTGGCCGTGGCCCAGGGCGAGCTGATCGCGCGCCTCGATGCCGACGACCTGGCCATGCCCGAGCGCCTGGCCAAGCAGGTGGCGTTCATGCAGGCCCAGCCGCACATCGATGTCTGCGGCACGCAGATGGAGGTGTTCTCGGATGACGATCCACAGCACCGCACGGCCTATGTGCTGTCGCACCCCACGCAGCACGCCGCCATCCGCACGGCCTTGATCCAGCGCTGTGCCCTGGCCCATCCCTCGGTGATGGCGCGGCGGGCCTTGTTTGACCAGGTGGGGCCCTACAACCCCAACTTTGACTTCGCCGAAGACTATGAGCTGTGGTGCCGCTGCGCGATGCTGGGCCGCCAGTTCGCCAACCTGCCCGAGCCGCTGACCCGCTACCGCCAGCACGCGGGGCAGGTGAGCAAGCAGAAGTCGCAGCTGCAGTTCACACGCGACATCGCCATCAAGAACCTGTACCTGGCCAGCCACCTGGATGGCCGGCACAAAGGGCACCTGGCGGAGTTCTTGTCGCTGAGCACGCAGTTCGCGTCGAAAGACATCGCCATGGCCGTGCTCATGGATTGCACGCCCGCCATGTTGCAACTGGCCCGCCGCGTGGCCGATGTGGACGAGTACGACCGCATCGTGGCTGGCAGCCTCAAGCGTCACCTGGGGTGAGCCCATCCCACCTTGTTGAACCCATCACCTGAACACCATGAACACCATGACTGCGCTGGCACCTCAGGCCCCCGACACACAAAGCCCGCCGTTGAAGCTGGTGGTGCACCTCAAGGGCGGGATCGGCAACCAGCTGTTCCAGTACGTGGCGGGCAAAAGCCTGGCGCGGCGCTTGGGGGCCGCGTTGTCGGTGGATGCGAGCTTCTTTAGCCAGGATCCCTACGGCAACTTGGCCGCCATGCAGGCCTTTGCCCCTGCGCTCAAGACGGATGCCATCCAGGCCTTGGCGGGACCGGGCACCTACATGCTCAAGGATGGCCTGCTCAAGAGCTGGCAGGACGTGATCCAGCTGCCAGCGGACGCGCGCGTGCTGGTGACCGATGGCTACTGGCAAGACGAGCGGCTGCTGGATCCTGAAGTGGTGCGCGAGGTGCATGCCGAGCTGGCCAACAGCCAGCGCCAGGCCCACGACTCCGAGTTGGGGCAAGCCATCCGTTCGCAGCGCCATGCCATCGCCGTGCACCTGCGCCGCAAGGACTATGCGCACATGGGCCTGTGCGTTGACGAGTACTACCTGGGCGCCTTGAACTACCTGCGCCAGCGCTACCCCGATGCACACGTCTATGTGTTCTCGGATGAGCCCAACTGTGCGCGACAGCTGCTGGGCGCACGGCTGCCGCACGTCACCTTCGTCGCCTCGGGCACCGATGTGGGCGACCTGTACCTCATGTCGCTGTGTCAGCACTTCGTGATCTCGAACTCGACCTACTCGTGGTGGGCAGCCTACTTTGCCGAGCACCGTGGTGGTGTGATCGTGGCCCCCAGGGAGTGGGTGACGATCGCGGGCGTGCCGTCGCCGCTGCCTGCGCGCTGGGTTCAGATGCCCAACGCCGTGCGGCCCATGGCCATCAGCGAGGAGCGTGTGCAGGCGGTCGAGGCCAGCGTGCAGCGCCTGATCTTTGATGCGGCCATCCGCCGCTGGATCCTGGACAAGGGTGACCAGACCCTGCGTCTGAACTTCTCTCACCTCGATGCCAGCAGCATGGTGCTGGACCTGGGGGGCTACAAGGGCGAATGGTGTGAGGCCATCCACAGCCGCTATGGCTGCCAGGTGCACATCTTCGAGCCCATCTCATCGTTTTGTGATGGCATCCGCGAGCGCTTCGCGGGCAACACGAAGGTGACGCCGCACCAATGTGGGCTCGGTGCCCGCGATGAAAGCATGACGATGTCGCTGTCCAGCGACGGCACGGGTGCCTTCGTGGCGGCGGAGCGCCAGGAGCAGGCCCAGATCCGCGAGGTGAGCAGCTTCCTGACCGAGCACGGCATCGGCCAGATCGACCTGATGAAGATCAACATCGAGGGCGGCGAGTTCGAGCTCATCGACCGCATGATCGACACCGGCGTGATCCAGCGTGTGCAGGTCATGCAGGTGCAGTTCCATGACTTCGTGCCCGATGCGGTGCGTCGCCACGAGGCCCTGGTCAGCAAGTTGGAAGCCACCCACACCCGCACCTGGAACTACGAGTTCGTGTGGGAAGAGTGGGTGCGCAAGGCCTGACCCCTGGAGACACCCCGATGCTGGCGGAGACCTTTGGCAACGATTGGTTGAAGATCGATCTGCCCTTTCCCTGCGAGATCCATCCCTATCAGCCGCGCGCACAACCCAGGCCCGATCGCTTCCGGGTGCTGATGCACACGGCCGAGCCAGCGCCCTTGCGTTGGGATGCCCAGCAGGTGAGGGCGCACCACCACCTGTTTCACCTGATCCTCACCTGTGACGAAAGCCTGCTGGACCTGCCCAATGCGCGCTTCCTGATCTTTGGGGATGCCTGGACGCGGCAAGCCCCCGAGCAGAAGAGCTTCTCGCTGAGCTTCCTGCGCAGCGCAGGCGTGGGGGCGGACTGGGATGGCTACGCCATGCGCGAGCGCCTGTGGGGTGTGCGGCACGACGTGACGGTGCCCAAGCGCTACTGGTATTCGCAACGACGTCCACCCAAGGTGATCGAGCCGGGCGACGAACGCTACCCGGCCGAGGGCAAGGAACTGCTGTTCGAGAGCATGTTCTCCTTGATCGTCGAGAACATCCGCGAAACCAACTACTTCACCGAGAAGCTGCTGGACGCCTTCCAAACGTACACCGTGCCCGTGTACTTCGGGTGCCCGAACGTGGGCAATTACTTCGATGCCCGCGGCATGATCCTCTTTGAGGACGAGCGCGAGTTCCTGGCCCGCGTCAATGCCCTGACGCCGCAGGACTATTGGGACCGCTTGCCCTGGGTGCGCGAGAACCACCAGAGATCAATGGCCTACCGAGATGGCCTGGCCAGGGTCAAGCAGGCGATTGAGACCGCCTACCGCCACCTGAGTGCGCCCTACAGTGAGCCGCCTGCCCAGGTGCCCGAGCGCAAGCTGCTGGTCGCGGGCGACAGCCATGCCGTCATCTTCGGCAACAACGTGTTGGGGCGAGACCCAGGCAGCCTGAGTCGTTTGCCCGGCGTGGACGTGCTGCACCTGGGCCCATCGCTGGCCTACACCTTGGCCCGCACGAGCAGCCTCAATGCGGGGCCACGCTTGCTCAGCCACCTCGCAGCCCATGCCGACCGCTATGCCGCCGTGATGCTGTGCTTCGGTGAGATCGACTTGCGCACCCACGTGATCCGCCAGGCGGTGCTGCAGGGCCTGTCGCTGGAGGAGGCGGTGGGCAAGTTGGCCGACGAATACCTGCGCTTCGTGGACGACCTGGTGGCGCGCAGCGACTTGCCGGTGTTCCTGTGGAGCCCGGTGGCCTCGATGCCGGATGCGGGTGAACTCTACAACCCTGACTTCCCCACGGTGGGGACCGAGCGCGAGCGCAACCATGCGACGGCGCTGTTTCACCAGGCCCTGAAACTGCGTTGCGAGCAGCGCGGCCAGGTTCACCTGGTCTCGATCTTCGAACAGCTGGTCGATGCCGACTTGCGCACCCGGGGTGAGTACTACGAAGACGGTGTGCACCTCAACCGGCTGGGCATGCACTTGGCCTTCCAGGCGGTGCGCCAGAAGTTTGCGGAAGCAGGCCGAGCAGAACTGCAGGCGCTGGTGCCGGCGCAGGTGCATGTGCGCCCTCATGCGGTGCTCAGGGATGTCTCGCACGAGGCCCGCATCGTCGACATCAGCTCCAGCAATGAACCCGACTGGCCCTTGCCCGCGCCACTTCGCAACCCAGGGCACCTGCCTTTCGTCTTCCACACGCAAAATGAGGATCATCCGCGTGTGCTGGTCGATCTGGGCTGTGTGCAGATGCTGGGCCGCATCGAGATCTTCAACCGGCGCGATGGCTTCCACGATCGGGCCCGCAGCCTCAAGGTCGGCGTGTCGACCAACCGCTGCAGCTTCGACACCGTGTTCGACAACGTGGGCCGACAGCCCTTTGGGCAGAGCGGCCAACCGTTGACCCTGCAGTTCGACACACCGCTCAAGGCACGCTACATCCGGCTCAGCCTGGAGGAGGCCGAAGCCTTTCACCTGGGTGATGTTCGCCTGTGGGCACACTCCTTCCTGGATGCGCAGAGGTGACATGAGCACCCCATTGGATGCCGCTGGCTTCATCGCCCAATGCGCAGACGCCACTGCTGAGCGTGCCGGCCCCCTGCTGGCGGCCTACGAGCAGGCGTTGGCCGCGGTGGTGGCGCCAGCAGAGCAAGGCCCTCACCACTTGGCCTTGCGGCAAGCCGCGATCCCCCTGGTCAACCTCTTGGTCAAATGCGGACTGCTGGTCCCATGTTTGCAACTGGTGCGCAAGGTGAGGGCACTGATGCCCGTGCCCGAGCTGCAGCGCATCCACGGCGAGCTGGCCAGGCATGTCTCAGGCCAACTGGCGAGGCAAGGCGCTGAGCAGGTCCATCAGCTGACCGGGCAGTTCATGTCCGTGGTGCTGCGCCCGGTGCGTGCTCAGGACCATGCGCTGACCGCCGACGCCCCCATGCCCAAGGGACTGGTCATTGTGATGCAGGGGCCTTTGCTGCAGGACAACCAGTTCACGCTGGACACCTTGCGCCTGTACGCCCGCATGTACCCAGGGGTGCCCCTTGTGCTCTCCACCTGGGAAGGCGAGTCCGTTGCCGCGCTGCACGAGGCGCAGATCCCAGGTCTGCACATCGTCACATCGGCGCGGCCGGCCAACCCTGGCCCCGTCAACGTGAACATGCAGATCACGAGCGCCAGGGCAGGGGTGGTGCACGCGGTCCAGGCACTGGGGGCCACCCATGTGTTCAAGACGCGCACCGACATGCGCCTGTACAACCCCAATGCCATGTTGGACATGATGAGCCTGTTGGCGCATTTCCCGGCAGGGCCTGCAACGGGGCAGCAAGCGCGCTTGGTGTTGATCAGCGATGTGGTGCGCTACCTGCACCACGCTGTGCCAGACAAGCACATGCTGGGCACCGCCGCTGACATGTTGGCCTTTTGGGGCGCGCCGCTGGATGAGCGGCCCTCGGACGCGCTGCCCGCGCAGCCGTCGATCCGTGAGCACGCCCGTCAGATGCTGGCCGAGCAGTACCTGCTGCACCACTACTTGCAAAAGCTGAACTGGCCCATGCGCGACACCCTGGCCGATCACTTCCAGGTGCTGGCCGACCTCTTTGTGGTGTACGACCGCAGCGCGGCCGATGTGTACTGGCCCAAGTACAACCAGCATCTGGAGTACCGCTTCAAGCACCATGGCCACACGCAGATGCTCGAAGAGTTTGGCTTCAACGACTGGTTGCGCTTGCAGGGGCGATACCGCCCGGTGATGCCTGAGGGCATCTTGGACTTGCCCCAGGGCATGGCGCTGGATGGCCTGCTCGCACAGGCGGTGGCTGACAGCGCGGAAGCAGACCAGGCCGCTGAATTGGGCGCCTGAGCGCCGCTATTTTCGGCATCGCGGCCCTTCACCTGCGGCCAACATGTCCGAGTGGGCTGTGGCTGCTTTGGCGTGAGCCCCGCCAAGAGGGGGCTCACCCATGCAAGACACGCGAACGGCCAGTCTGGCGCAGATGACCAAAGGCTGGTTCATCGGACCGTTTTCGCCGACCCTGTTTGCCACAGACGCATTCGAGTGTGCCGTCAAGCGCTACAGCGCTGGCGACCACGAGGCCAGGCACGTCCACCGCGTGGCCACAGAGTTCACGGTGGTGGTGAGCGGCCAGGTGCGCATGAATGGCGTGACCCATGGCCCCGACAGCATCGTGGAAGTGCCGCCCGGGGTGTCCACCGACTTCGAAGCCTTGACCGACGCCGTGACCTGTGTGGTCAAGGTGCCCGCTGTTCCTGGAGACAAACATGCCTGTTGAACCCACCCTGCAGATCGTGGTGCCCATGGCCGGGCGCGGCTCGCGCTTTGCGCTGGCAGGGCATGTGCTGCCCAAGCCGCTGCTGCCTGTGCACGGTCAGCCCATGATCCAGCGCGTGATCGCCAACATCCGGCCGAGCCGTGCGCACCGCTTCATTTTCGTGTGTCAGCGTGAGCACCTGCAATCGCAGGCCTTGCAGGCAGCCCTGAAGTCCGCCGGGCCAGACACGGTGATCGTGCCGATCGACCACGTGACCGAAGGGGCCGCCTGCACGGTGATGTTGGCCCGCGAATGGATCGACAGCAGCGCACCGCTGATGATCGCCAACTGCGACCAGTACATCTCCACCCCCATGGACGACTACCTGGCTGCCATGGACCGCAGTGGGGCCGATGGCTACATCATGACCATGACGGCCCATGACCCGAAGTGGTCTTTCGTGAAGCTCAGCGATGCGGGCTGGGTGACCGAGGTGGTGGAAAAGCGTGTGGTTTCTCACGAAGCCACCGTGGGCATCTACAACTTCCGCCGAGGGGCTGACTTTGTGCGCGCCGCGCAGCGGATGATCGATGCGGGCGACCGCACCAACAACGAGTTCTACGTGGCCCCCGCCTACAACCACATGGGGCCAGGCGTGCGCATCGGCCACATGAACATCGGCGCTGAGCGCGATGGGATGTACGGCTTGGGCATCCCGGATGACCTCGACCATTTCAACAGCCTGCCTGCGCTGCCGGTTCGGCACCTAACCGCCGGTCAAGAGCCGGCGGCGTTGGTGTGATGCCGGCGCCCGCCTCGTTGGGAGTGTCCACACCATGAAGCTGCTGTGCCACCGGGGCATCTGGCGTCAACCGCAGGAAAAGAACAGCGCGGCGGCGCTCGGTGCGGCGATCCACCAGGGGCTGGGCATCGAGACCGACGTCCGCGACATGGCGGGCCGCCTGGTCATCTCCCACGACATGCCCAAGGGCTCCAGCGTGCTGTCGCTCGATGAGTTGCTGGCTGATGTGCAACGCACAGGGCGTCGCCCGACGCTGGCCTTGAACATCAAGGCCGATGGCTTGCACCAGGCGCTGACCCAAGCCTTAGCGGAGCACGGCATCGACCACCACTTCGTGTTTGACATGGCCGTGCCTGACGCGCTGGGCTATGCCAGGCGGGGTGTGCCCTTCGCTGCCCGGCTCAGCGAGTTGGAGCCGCGGTCACCCCTGCTGGATGCCGCGCCATGGGTGTGGCTGGATGCCTTCGAGTCAGAGTGGTACGGCATGGACCTGATCCAGGCCCTGCTGGCCGAAGGCAAGCAGGTTGCGGTGGTGTCGCCCGAACTGCACGGCCGCCCGCATGGCCCGTTGTGGGCCGCGCTCCAGCAACTGAGCACATCAGCAGGTGTGCATTTGTGTACCGATTTCGTTGACCAGGCATTGGAGGTGTTCGATGTCACCCGAGATTAAGGCCGTCATTTTCGACATGGACGGCGTGCTGATCGACGCCAAGGACTGGCACTACGAGGCGCTCAACAAGGCCCTCCACATGTTTGGCATGGAGATCAGCCGCTACGACCACCTGGTGACCTTCGATGGCCTGCCCACGCGCAAGAAGCTGGAAATGCTCAGCCTGGAGCGTGGCTTGCCGAGGCCACTGCATGGCTTGATCAATGACCTCAAGCAGCAGTACACCATGCAGATGGTCCATGCGCTGTGCCGCCCCCGGTTTGCCCACCAGTACGCCTTGTCCAAGCTCCGGGCCAGGGGCTTGCGTTTGGCGGTGTGTTCGAACTCCGTGCGCGACAGCATCGACCTGATGATGCGCAAGGCAGATCTGCTCCAGTACCTTGAGTTCTTCCTGTCCAATCAGGATGTGGCGCACGGTAAGCCCGATCCGGAGATCTACAACAAGGCGATCGCCCGCATGGGTTTGGCGCCGCAGCAATGTCTGATCGTTGAGGACAACCCCAACGGCATCCAGGCGGCCCGCCGTGCAGGGGCCCACGTGATGCAAGTGAGCTCACCCGACGAGGTGACGCTGGACAACATCTGTCAGCACTTGGCATTGGCCCAAGGCGTGCAGACCGAACTCTCTCTGGAGTCGTGATGATCAATGTGCTCTTGCCCATGGCGGGCCAGTCCAGCCTGTTCGATGCCCAGCTCTATCCCTACCCGCTGCCCTTGACCGAGGTCTGCGGCCGGCCCCTGATCGAGCACGTGGTGAACAACCTGCGCGAGATCGGACCGGATGTGCGCTTCATCTTCGTGGTGCGCGACGAAGACTGCCGGCGCTTTCACCTCGATCACACGCTGATGCTGCTGGCACCTGGCTGTGCCCAGATCGTGCGGCTCAGCGGTGAAACGCAGGGTGCCTTGTGCTCGGCGCTCATGGCGATCGACCACATCACGGCAGACGAGCCGCTGGTGGTGGCCAACGTCGACCAGCTGATCGAGGGCGGCCTCGATGGCCTCGTGGACCGCATGCGGCAGTCGGCGTGCGATGCCGGCTGCCTCACCTTCGATGCCGTGCACCCGCGTTGGTCGTATGTGCGCATCCAGGACCATCAGGTGGTGGAGGCTGCCGAGAAGAAGCCCATCAGTCGCCAAGCCATCGCCGGCTTCTACTACTTCGCGACCGGGGCGCTGTTCGTGGAGGCGGCCAAGCGGGCTTTGTTCAAGGGCGCTTCCGTGGGCGACGTGTTCTACGTGTCCCAGGTCTTCAATGAGCTGATCCTCGAAGGCAAGTCGGTGCAGGCATGGCCCCTGGGTGACCACCTTTACCACTCGTTCTACACCCCACAGCGTATCGAAGAGTACGAGCGCCAGCACCAGTTCTCGGGTGTGATGGTCCGCTCGGCCGTGTCCCGGTTGAATGGTGCCGGCGCCTGAGCGCCAGTGCTTGCCTCAGAGGATGGCCGCGATGTAGGCCTCCACCGAGCGCGTGCGCATGTGGCTGGCGCACTGGCTGGCGTAGTGCAAGCGCCGCTCGTCGTCCGACAGCAGCTCGTGGATGCGGGCTTCCACGGCGTCCTTGTCGGCAAACACCAGGCAGTCGCGGTAGAACGGATCGATCAGGTCATCGGGGTGGATGTCTGAGATAACGGCCTTCTCGTTGGTCAGCAGGAAAGACGTGCGGACCTCCGGGAAGATGCGGTCTCCGGTGGCACTCAGCACGATCTTGGCGCGGGCGATGTAGCTGTCGCGCTCAGGCCCGTAGATGTTTTGCATCAGCACCGTGCGGGGGCGTACGAGCGACTTGCCCATGGCCGCCATCAGGAAGGCCAGCTTGCGCTCGCCGCCGATGCTGCCGTAGTAGAGCACGTCGATGTCTTGCTGTGCCGGCGGCAGCGGTGGGATGACCAGGCATTCGGCATGGGGCACCGGCTGGGTGATGACCGGACGGCTGGGCCGCACGGCCTCCCAGAACGGCAGGTTGAAGCGCGAATACTCGACCACCTGAAAGTGCTCGACGATGTGCTGCATCCCAGGGCCCAAGCGCTCGCGGCTCATGTCCGTGAGGTGGTAATACTGCTCCAGGTTGAAGCAGCGTGTGCCCGGGGGGAATTGCTGCAGCAACTCCAGCGGCATCAAGTGCGCCGCGAACAGGAAATACTGGTCGGCGTCGCGCAGGAAGCTGTTGACGGTCAGGTGCGCCTCGTGTCCAGCCAACTGCAGGCCGTATTGCACTGAGCGCGCCACATCATCGTAGGCCTTGAGGTTGATCAGGGCAGGGACGTTGGGCTGATACAGCACGACGTTGCAGCGCATGGGGCTTCCTTGGGCACGGACGAGGGACACCGCGCACAGGACACGGCACGGCAGGCTTCATGTTATGACCGTGCTTTGAGGGGAAGTTTGGAAATAGCCATGAAAAAGGGCACCGACTCTCGCCGGTGCCCTTGTTGGCCTGCTGGCCCGATCAGATCAGGATGTCGTTGCCCTTGTCATCGACGATCTTCGTGTGGTCAACGATCAACGGGGTGACGATGTCCGCACTGGCGACCTGTGTCGGCGCACTCACCGCGGTGGCGGTGGTCGCCGCCCCCTGGACCGCCGTGCTGGATGCCAGGCTGGTGCCCGACAGGATGTCGCCTGTCGGTCCGGACAACAGGTCCGCCAAGCTCACCTCTTTGGTGGCAGAGGCTTGTGCCGCAACCGTGGCATGAACCTCATCCGTGGCCGTGGCCCCGGTCGCCGCATGGGTCGCATCGGCGGCCGTGGTGGTCGCCACCGTGGTTGTGGCCGCTGTCGTGCTGGCGTGTGTGCCATCAGCCGCTGTGCCGGCCTTGGCGAACCACACGTCGGCCATCTGGTGCGTCTGGCCGTCGCTGGTCTTGTA
>Ga0228699_1000319_pt1 | contig 39911 bp, 36 predicted proteins | sample McNCre217_Aug_MG_FD_178016 | JGI IMG/M metagenome (GOLD analysis project Ga0228699, IMG submission 178016) | Freshwater microbial communities from McNutts Creek, Athens, Georgia, United States - 2-17_Aug_MG | ecosystem: Environmental > Aquatic > Freshwater > Creek | place: USA: Georgia... | reverse complement strand
CACGCCGAACGCGTGCACAGCCGAAGCCAATTGCTTGACCGTGTGTGGGGCGACCACGTGTTCATCGAAGAGCGCACGGTCGATGTGCATGTCAAACGCTTGCGCGAAGCCTTGGGTGAGGCCGGCAGCATGGTAGAGACTGTGCGTGGTGTTGGATATAGGATGACGGCTCATTCTTGATGCAATGACAAGGCACGTGTGATCAGTCGCTTTTTCTCTTTCTTCTCGCTGCTGGCTTTCGGCGCGGCCCTCGGCTTTTCATGGGCTGTGATGGGCGATAAGTTGCAGCCCATACTTTATGTGTTGGGCGGCGCTTTGTTGGCCGGTTTGGTTTGGATGCTGCTTGACGCTTGGCGTGGCTACCGCGTGCGCGCTTGGTTGCGCCATGGCGACTTGGGCATGACACCGCAGATGTCGGGTTGGTGGGGCGTGTTGACCGAGCGTGCACGCAAGCTGTTGCGAGAACGTGAACGCAGCATCGATGCGAGTGAGCAGCGGCTGAAAGATTTTTTATCTGCCATTCAAGACTCACCCAACGGTGTCGTCATGCTCGATGCCAACGCGCAAATTGAATGGTGCAACCAAACCGCTGCGGCACAACTGGGTATTCATCCTGAGCGCGACTTGATGCAGCGCATTGGCAATTTGTTACGCGATCCGGTGTTCACAGCCTACATGGCATCAGAGCAGCCGATGGAGCCTGTGGTGATCGAAGGGCGCGGCCATCGCATTGACCGTCCGGTACGTATTTCGGTGCAACGTCACCGCTATGGCGAAGGCAAACAGCTTTTGCTGACCCGCGATGTCACGATGTTGGAACAGGCCGAAGCGATGCGCCGAGACTTTGTGGCCAATGTGTCGCATGAAATTCGCACGCCGCTCACGGTGTTGTCTGGTTTTGTGGAAACGATTCAAACGCTGGATTTGAGCGCGGAAGATCAGAAGCGTTATTTGTCGCTCATGGCCACGCAAGCTCACCGCATGCAAGGTTTGGTGGAAGATTTGTTAACTCTGTCGCGCCTAGAGGGCAGCCCCATTCCCGGTTTGCAGCACACCTTGTCATTGGCGCGTTTGATGCAATCGTGCGAACAAGAAGCCAAGGGCTTGTCTGCTTCGATGGCCCAAGGTGCGGAGCCACAGGTTATTGAGTTTCATATTTCACCGACTGTGACCGAGGCTGTGCTGATGGGGGAGGTGCGTGAGCTGCAAAGTGCGCTGTCCAACTTGGTCAGCAACGCCGTGCGATACACCCCCACAGGCGGACGCATCAGCGTATCCGCAGACCAAGGCGTGGATGGCAGTTTGCTGATCGAAGTGCGCGACACGGGAGCCGGCATTGCCGCTGAACATTTGCCCCGTTTGACCGAGCGCTTTTACCGCGTAGACCGCAGCCGCTCACGGGAATCGGGTGGGACGGGGTTGGGATTGGCGATTGTCAAACACGTGATGCAACGCCACGGCGGCAGCTTGTCTATCTCCAGTGAGTTGGGGCAGGGCTCGTGTTTCAAGCTGATTTTTCCAGCAACGCGCTGGAACTTACATTCTTAAGCTGAAACCACGCGGCATTCGCCACAGAAAAAATGATTGGCGTTCAAGAAGCGACGGAATGAGCCGCTTGATCTGGGCTTGTGCGCACCGCATTTGATGCAGCTCATCAGCTCGCCCGTTCTTCCTGTGCCTTCGAAAGGCGAGCCATTTTTTTTGCGGCTGTAGCGTAGGCCATCGTCTTTGATTTCAGAGGTTTCGTGTTTGTGATAAGTCACTGTGTCATGCCCGTATTTATTTTTTAAGTCGTCGTTTTTCGAAGTGCTTGAGAAGCACATAAGTGATCAGTCCGATGAATGCCGATCCAATTAAAAATGCCCCGTATGCAATCGGCCAGGGGGTGCCTTCCGTCATCATTGAAAACTCAGACATCCCACCGACACCCGCCAAAATGTTGATGGGCATGAACACCACGCTAAATACGGTGAGCTGGTTCACGCGTTTGTTCTGGTTGATGTTGATGAAACCAATGGTTGCATCCATCAAGAAATTAATTTTGTCGAACAAAAATGCGGTGTGACTGTTCAGAGAGTCAATGTTGCGAAGAATTTGCTTTGAGTCAGAGATTTGATCCGCTGTGAGCAAACGGCCACGCATTAAAAAACTTAAGGCGCGTTGTGTGTCCAAAATGTTGCTGCGAATACGACCGTTTTGATCTTCTTCTTCGGCAATGTCTGCCAAGATGCCAGCGGCCTCTTGGTCGGTGATGGCTTCACTCAACACATGGCGTCCAACAATGCCAAGCTTGGCATAAATGTTTTCCAAAGAGTCCGCAGACACTTCCACATCTGCACCGTAGAGGTCTAACAGTAGATCGACGGAATCAGTCACATAGCCTGGCTGTGTGAGTGCTCTGCGGCGCTGAAGACGAAATACAGAAAGTTCCTCGTTGCGCAAAGAAAACAAAACACCGCCATGCAAGATGAATGCAACGGGGACACTTTTTGAGTTGCCGTCTCGATCAAGCAAGAAGTTAGAGTGCAGATGAATGTCATCGTTTTCTTCTACATGAAATCTGGCGCTAACTTCTAAATCAGTGGCCTCAATGGGGTCCGGTAATTCAACGCCAAAATGTGAGCCAACAAAAACGCGTTCAGCCTTCGATGAGTTGATCAAATCCACCCAGATAGGTTTTGCACCTTCAAGATCTTTACGACCAGAAATTGGAATGTGCTTGAGTCGACCATCCACAAGTTCGTAGACGTTGATTTTGCTGTCTTCGAAATCCGGTTGTCGATCGCCCGCAATGTCGGCACGTCTTTCATCCGAGATCTCCCAGAGCACATCGTTTTCACGCGCTGTTGGAATTTTTTCCCATAATTTTTGAGCGTCATCCAAAGGTAGTGCGTCTAAGTAGCCACCTAATTCGGTGGAGCTTTGCTTGGCAATGAAGTTATGTAGCTCTGCGTCGTGTTGCTTTTGAAGTAGCGACTCAACAAAATCTTGCTTATGCATTTGCTGACTGTGGACCATGCCATCAACGAGTTTTTGTTTGTTCAACATATCGATCAAATTTTTTAGTGACATGGATTAGCAAAGGCTGTCGATACAAGCTGAATTCGTAGTGGGGGGAGAGATTTTTATCCTTGATGAATTTATTAAATTTCTGTGACGCGAGTGTGACGATCAGAAGATTTTTTCAGGTGTCAATCTGAGCCCAAACGAAATCCATCGCGTCTCGGTGGTGCCGTTGAATTGTTGACCCATCGTTGTGTCTAGCTGAAAGAAGTTAGGAATGACCGAGTAGCGTGCACCTATTTGCCAGTAGGGCTTGGTCTTGTGATCGCCAAAAGATTCTGCGATGAGCAGGATGCGAGGTGAGGCTTGTATTTCAGCGCCTAGGCCCCAAGTCGCACGATGTGCATGTGTCGCTTTGTCCTTTAACCAACCCACATTGGTGTGAAAAATCGCCTTGTCGTTGTTTGTCGACAATGAAATCGGGATATAGGCGTATGTGTTGCCTAATAGGTTGGGTCCTGGAGCAATGTCGGGATGGTTGACTCTTCCAAGCGCAAGACCCCATCCCCAGCCGTTGGTTGTCAGCTCTCGAAATAAGGTTTTGCCTTGGAGGATGAAGTCGTTGGTGGAGGGTTGACCCACGTTCGTTGCAACGCCGCTTCCTGCGGTGATTTCAAAGTTCCCCGTGATGTTGCAGGCCGGAAGTACCCAAAATTCATTGCTGCTTTTGTAAGCGCGAGACCAACTTTCTAGCTGGCAACTTTTTGCATTCGTTAACCTTGCGTCATCGGTGACAAATGGCCTCGCAGCAAAACTGTGACCAGACCAAGCTGTCAGCAAAACCAGTGTCAACCGCTGAAGGGTTGTTGATGCCATCACGCGTGATTTCTTTCACAGATAGAAAGAAAACTTGAGAAACAGTGCGCTTAACCAAATGCCCATGCAAAGAACAATACTGAGCAACACAGCCGCGCTTCCTAAGTCTTTGCATCGCTTGGATAAGTCATGCCATTGTGGGCCTACGCGGTCGATGGCAGATTCGAGCCCCGTGTTTAAAAGTTCAACTGTCAAAACAAAAATAACCGATCCTGATAAAAGTGAAATCTCAACCCAGTTTTGACCTAAGAAAAATGACATCGGGATCAAGATAAAAGCGAGGTAGGCCTCCTGCCTGAACGCAGGCTCATGCATGGCAGCTTGCAAGCCCTGAATCGAGTAACCAAATGCGTGAATGACGCGGTTCAACCCACGTCTTTGTTTTTGCAGATTTTCATGAATTGGGTTCATTGGATACAAATTTACAAATCATTTGTGACGCAGTCGTGAAACTGCGTGCTTTGAACACCTCAATATTTTTCAGGCACGATCATGTCCTCTGGTACGGGGTGGCGAATGTAGTCAGGGTTGCGTACGCGTGCCGGTAGATCAATCTCAGGATGCTCAATCTCGTGGTAGTTGAAATGTTCCAGTAGGTGCTGGATGCAGTTCAAGCGAGCACTCTTTTTATCAACGGCTTGAACAACCCACCAGGGTGCTTCAGGAATGTGTGTGCGTTCAATCATGGTTTCTTTGGCAACCGTGTAGTCTTCCCAGCGACGGCGGCTTTCTAAATCCATTGGGCTGAGTTTCCATTGCTTCAATGGATCATGAATACGCCCTAAGAAGCGGGCGTGTTGTTCATCGTCTGTGATCGAAAACCAATACTTGATGAGTGTGATGCCGCTGCGAGCCAGCATCTTTTCAAACTCAGGCACTGTGCGGAAAAACTCTTCGTATTCGTCATCGTTGCAAAACCCCATCACGCGTTCGACACCCGCACGGTTGTACCAACTGCGATCAAACAAGACGATTTCGCCTGCTGCGGGTAAATGTGCGACGTAACGTTGAAAGTACCACTGTGTGCGTTCGCGGTCATTGGGCGCGGGTAGGGCGGCGACGCGACACACGCGGGGATTCAATCGCTGAGTGATGCGTTTGATCACGCCTCCTTTGCCCGCTGCATCTCGGCCTTCAAACAAGATCACTACTTTTTGTTTGGTGGCGACAACCCAGTCTTGGAGTTTGACCAATTCACCTTGTAATCGAAGAAGCTCACGGAAATATTTGACGCGGCTGGTGTTGTCGCCAGTCTCATCAATGGACATTTCTAGCTCTTCGTCCAGTGTGTCCAAGATGTCATCACGCAGACGTTGGATTTGTGCTTCATCGAGTTGATTTTGATCGCTCATGGTTGTTTCCTTTTTCTCACATCATGGCGAAACACTGTTGCAACTTGATGACGGTTTGTCATTGAATGTTCACACGGCGGATTTACATTTTTCAAATTCTTTTGGAAAAACTTTCGGTGAGGTGACCCTATTTCGTTTCGTTCATTCACCCTTTTGGCGCTTCTCGTCGTTCTTTCGGGATGTGCTGTTCGCCCCTATGTAGTCGATCAAACCGCACAGGCTTTATCGAGTCAGCCCATGGCTGGTGAAGACGATTTGCAACTCGCCCGTGAGGCCAGCGCTTTTTATTTGAAGTTTTCAGAGTCAGTTCTGAAAGAAACGCCTGGCCACTTGAAGTTGGCTGAGGTGGTGTCCGCTGGGTTCACGCAATACGCTTACGCATTCGTGGCTTTGGACGCCGAAAAGATGGATGCCAAAAGTCCCAAAGAGGCCGCTGCGATGCGTGAGCGTGCAGCCCGTTTGTATGCGCGTGCACACAAACACGCCATGACCGCACTTGAGCGCAGTGAGGCAGGTTTCTCCGCATCATTGAGGCAGTCAAACATCCAAAAAAATCCGCATTTGACACACGACCAAGTACCGTTGGCATATTGGGCTGCCGCGTCCTTAGGCGGGTGGATTTCGATGTCCAAAGATGATCCTGATCTGGTGGCGGATTTGCCCTTGTCAATCAAACTTGCTGAGCTTGCATGGCAAGCCGATCCCACGTATGGGCAAGGTGCATTAGCCAGTTTGATGGGAACGTTGGAATCGGCCCGTGTAGGTGGTTCACGTCAAAAAGCAGCAAGTTATTTTGAGCAAGCCATCACGCTAAGCAATGGACAAGAGGCCGGCCCCTATGTCGCCAAGGCCGAGAGTGTTGCCCTGCCCGCTGAGGACAGGAAGCAATTTGAATTGTTGTTACGACAAGCACTAGACATTAGCAAGCAACACCGGAGCCTGCAAAACGAAGTGATGCGTGAGCGTGCGCAATGGTTGCTGTCATCGGTGGAAGATCTTTTTTGAAAGCATGGCATGTCTAACTTATTGAAATCTGGTTTGAAAATTTGTGTGGGGTTGAGCTTGATCTTTAGTCAGGTCGCCTCGTGGTCAGCGCCCGATAAGCAGTTGCGTTTGGGAACCTTGGCCCCCAAGAACTCGCTGTACCACCGTCAGTTGATGGAAGTTGGTGAAGCTTGGCGTTCGGCTCAGGGCGGTAACGCTAAGTTTGTGGTGTACCCAGACGGCAGCCAAGGGGGGGAGACAGAACTCGCGCGTCGCATGCGGATCGGCCAGTTGCAAGGTGCGTTGCTGTCTGTGGTTGGCCTGCGTGAAATTGAACCGTCTATTGCGGCCTTGCAATCCATGCCTCTTTTGTTCAAGACGTGGGATGAGGTGGACTACGTGCGCGAAAAGATGCGTCCGGCCATGGAGAAAAAGTTTCTAGACAAAGGGTTCGTGGTGTTGGCTTGGGGAGATGCAGGTTGGGTTCGGTTCTTTTCTAAAGACCCTGCCTTCAAACCCGAGGACTATCAAAAGATGAAGTTCTTTGCTTGGGGTGGCGAGGCAGATCAACAAGAAATTATGAAAAGCATGGGTTACACGCCCGTGCCCCTGGAAACCAGCGACATCTTGCCTTCTGTGCAAACGGGCATGATCAATGTGGTGCCATCCACGCCTTACTTTGCGTTGGCCAGTCAGGTCTACACCATGGCACCCAATATGTTGGAAATTAACTGGGCGCCGATTGTGGGCGCTTTGGTGGTGACCAAAAAGTCTTGGGATGACATGACGCCTGAAACGCAAGCTGCAGTTCGTGTTGCCAGTGACAAAGCAGGGGCGCAAATCCGCGCGAAAGCACGTCAAGAAGTGGAAGAGGCGGTCGACGCCATGAAAAAACGTGGGCTGGTGGTGAATAAGCCTAACGCCGAGCAGATGCGTGCTTGGAATGAGTTGGCCGAGAAGCTGTATCCGCGTATTCGCGGTACGTTGGTGCCTGCAGACACATTTGATGAAGTCTTTCGTCATCTCAAGGCCTATCGCGCAGGTAAAGGTAAATGATGGGACGATTTTTCCGAGGCTTGACGCAGGCGGATGCTTGGTTGGCTGCTGTGGCGTTGGTCTTGATGGCGTTGATTCCTTTGGTCGAAATCTTGTCGCGCCCTTTGATGGGCAAAGGCATTGATAACGCGCCTGTGGTCGTCCAGCATCTAGGCTTGGTGATGGCCATGTGCGGTGCAATTGCTGCCGAACGATTTGGCCATCTCACAAGTCTTGGTGTGATGGTGCCTCGCTTTTATGCGGTTGGGCAATTTGGCGCGGCGGCGATTTGTGGCGTGTTGGCATGGGCCAGTGGCCAATTGGTTCTCAGCGAAATGTCTGCGCAGCAAGTCCTCGCGTATGACGTGCCGGTGTGGTGGTTTCAGGCCAGCATGCCGATCGGGTTTGCATGTTTGGGGTTGAAACTGGCGGCTCGATGCGGTCAGCATTGGGGCATCAAATTCATTTGTGCGCTGGTGGCCCCTTTGCTCGGTGCTTTTTTAGCGTATTGCTTTGATGGCGAAGCCTTGCCTCTATGGCCTTGGGTGATTGGCCTGGTGCTGATGTTGTCGTTTGGAGCGCCTATCTTTGCGGTATTGGGTGGCTTGGCGCTCTCCCTGTTTTGGCAAGATGGTTTGCCATTGGCTTCCATTGCGTTGTCGCATTACCAGATCACGGTAAATCCATCTTTACCCGCGCTGCCACTGTTTACGCTGGCCGGATTGATCTTTGCAGGCACCGGAGCTGCACAACGCTTAGGTGCTGTTTTTGTTGCCTTGTTTGGTGGTGGACAAACTGGCACGGTGATTGCCGCAACCGTGTTGTGTTCGTGCTTCACGGCATTCACGGGGGGCAGTGGTGTCACCATCTTGGCTTTGGGGGGCTTGTTGTTGCCGTTGCTGCAAGGCGTGGGATATCCAAATCGCAAAGGCATCAGCTTGGTCACGAGTGCCAGTGCCTTGGGTGTTTTGTTGGCACCTTCTGTGCCGCTCATCATGTACGCCATCATTGCACGTGTGCCTATCAACACCATGTTTTTAGCAGGCATCGTGCCAGCGGTTGTGATGGTGGTGTGCTTGTTGATGTTTGGTGGCTACCTTCGTCCAGATGTGATTCGCACAGCGCAAAAAACAAAATCTGCATTGAGTTGGCATGCGCTGCGTGATGCGGCTTGGTATGCCAAATGGGAGCTGTTTGCGCCTGTGGTTGCAATCGGATCTTTGGTCAGTGGTTTCGCAACGCCTACGGAGAGTGCTGCATTGACGGCCATCTATGCTGTGCTCACACAAGCATGGGCACACCACGAGTTGGATATCAAAAAATTAGCTGCATCGTTGTCGCAATGCACCCAAATCATTGGTGGTGTGATGCTGATCTTGGGCATGGCCTTGGGGTTGACCAATTATTTGGTAGATGCAGGAATTCCTGATCTCGCCACCGAGTGGGTACAAAGCGTCACGCAAAACAAATGGGTGTTCTTGTTAGCGCTCAACGTGTTTTTGTTTGCTGCAGGTGCACTGATGGAAATTTATGCTGCGATTGTTGTATTAGTGCCCTTATTGCTACCACTTGCCATCAGCTATGGCATTGACCCAGTTCACTTTGGCATTATCTTTTTGGCGAACATGGAGATGGGGTTTTTGTGCCCACCCGCTGGTATGAACATTTACTTTGCTTCTGCCGTGTTCAAGCAACCAATCCGTACGGTGGCGGTCTCTGTTGCACCGGCTTTGTTGGCTATTTTTGTCGGTACGTTGACCATTTCATGGTTGCCTCTGCTGGCCACTGGACTGCCAAGCTTCGCGATGTCACTTATGCGTTGAGCAATTCCAGTTGACTGCTGACGCTTCGGTGCGACAAGTGGGCCAAGGTTCTTCGGGAATGTCCTTCGGGTGAAAGCATGTCCCCAGCATGAACTTTGGCATGAATGCCAGAGGAGGCCATCACTTGATGCAGTGACTGAATGAAACCAATGTCACCAATAAAAGCGGCCTTTAAGCACAGCGCACCCGTTTGTGGGTTGGTGTAGCGAATGGCCAGAGGCTGGACTTGGATGTGGTGATTGATGGCTGCCTCAAATAGATTGGCATGAAACAAACTCACCGTACTTCCTTCGCTGCTGGTTCCTTCAGGAAAACCAGCGACCGAGTAACCGTGGTGAAGTGCACTGGATACATCGTCCACCATGCGTCGTGCGGAGCTTGGCGATCCGCGGTCAACAAACACAACGCCACATGCTTTGGCAATGCTGCCGACAACGGGCCAGTGTTTCACTTCGGATTTCGCAACAAAAATGCTAGGTTGTATGGTTTGAATGATCAGTGCATCCACCCACGAGACATGATTGGCCACAAGTAAAAGTGGCGTATCTGCATTTTTGATGTGTGCGCAAGTTGTTTCGTGAACCACTTCAATGCCGATGATGTCTAGCGTTTTCTGAGACCAATTTTGAATTTCTTGAAGCTTTCGGTCTTTGCTTAATTTTGGAAACTTAATCCACAAAATCCAAAAAGCGCGTCCAAACGCATGTAGGAGTCGTAAGTATTTGATCAGCATAGTTGACGGATAAGCATAGGCGTGGTGTGTGACAAATTGGTGAATGTTTCTGCATGTTTTGTCACGAATATTTCATGCAATCTTCTTCATTAATTCATACACGCTGTCAAGAATCAACGCCATTGATTAACTAAGGACAGACTATGAAAGAACTGCCAAACCCAACCATGCCGCTGTCGTTCATCGATGTGCCACGGGGGTCACTTCATCGAAACGATCATGACGCTCAAAAAATTTCTATCGCGTCCCAAAAAATCGAAGCTCGCCCAAGCCTGATCGTTGAATGGGCTAAACATCAAGATGAGGTGCGTGAGGCACAACGCTTGCGGTATGACGTGTTTGCCACGGAAATGGGCGCACGTTTGAAGGAAAGTATTCCTGGTCACGATATTGATTTATTCGATGATTTTTGTGAACACCTCATCATCCGTGACGACGTCACCGAGCAAGTAATTGGAACCTACCGTGTCTTGACACCCGCGCAAGCCAAGCGGATTGGCAGCACTTACTCTGATTTGGAATTTGATTTGACACGTTTGCGCCAATACCGCGAACGCATGGTGGAGTTGGGCCGTAGCTGTGTGCACCCTGAGCATCGTCATGGTGGTGTCATCATGGCTTTGTGGGGTGCACTGGCTGAGTTCATGGTCCGCAACAAGCTTGATGTGATGATCGGTTGTGCAAGTATTCCTATGTTGCACCAAGGTGTGGTCAGCGGTGAAGTGGCCGCAAGTATTTGGCACCAGCTTAAGAAAACGCATTTGGCAGGTGTTGAAAACCAAGTCACGCCGCGCTTGGCATTGCCTGTTGAGCAGTGGGACATCAATCCTGCATTTGAGCCACCTGCACTCATCAAAGGGTATTTGCGCTTGGGCGCCAAAGTGTTAGGTGCACCAGCTTGGGACCCAGATTTCAACACAGCTGATTTGCCCATGTTGATGAAGATCAACGATATGCCACCGCGCTATCGCAAACACTTCTTAGGTGCTTGATGCACTACCGAGCCATATTCATCTCGGACTTGCATCTGGGGACCCCCGGTTGTCAAGCTGACGCATTGCTCGATTTTTTGAAGGAGCACACCAGCGATTATTTGTATCTGGTGGGCGACATCATTGATGGCTGGCAATTGCGTCGCCGTTGGTATTGGCCGCAAGCGCACAACGACGTGATTCAAAAATTGCTACGTAAGGCGCGCAAAGGTTGTCGTGTCATTTACGTCCCAGGCAACCACGATGAATTTGCAAGACATTTTTTAGGCCATCACTTTGGTGGCATTGAAGTGGTGGATGAAGCTGTTCATAAAACAGCCGATGGTCGCCAGTTGTGGGTCATTCACGGGGACTACTTTGACGCTGTGGTGCAGCAAGCCAAATGGTTGGCCTATGTGGGGGACTATTTGTATGAGTTCACGCTCAAGTTAAATCGCTATCTGAACAACCTGCGTGGACGGTTAGGTTTTCCGTATTGGTCACTTTCAGCTTATCTCAAGCACAAAGTGAAGAAGGCCCTCAATTACGTGACTGATTTTGAAAATGCAGTGGCACATGAAGCCGCCAAACACGGCTACCAAGGCGTGGTGTGTGGACACATTCATCGTGCAGAAATTCGCGACGTGAATGGTGTTTTGTATTGCAATGATGGCGACTGGGTAGAAAGCCGCAGTGCATTGGTGGAAAACGAACAGGGCGAGTTGTCGCTGATTTATTGGCAGACGCAACCCATGACAGTAGAAAAACCTCGATTGGTCAAGGTCGCATGAAGATCGCTCTCATCACAGATGCTTGGCGTCCCCAAATCAATGGCGTGGTGACGACGTTGGTGGAGTTGGTTGAGCAACTCAATGCCAAAGGGCATGTGGTTGAGGTGATTCATCCCGACTTATTTCAAACCCGTCCATGCCCAGGCTATGCCGGTATCGACTTGGCGGTCAAACCTTATCCTCAGTTGTCTCGACAGTTGGAGGCCTTTGCACCTGATGTGATTCATGTGGCCACCGAAGGCCCTTTGGGGTGGGCTGCACGCAAATATTGTTTGAAACACGACTTGCCTTTCACCACAGCGTTTCATACGCGTTTTCCTGAGGTGTTGAAGGCGGCATTACACATTCCGCTTTGGATTGGCTATGCCATCTTTCGTCACTTTCATAAACCCTCAGCGGGTGTCTTGGTGCCGACACAAGGTGTGATGCGTTTGTTGGATCAATGGGGTTTTAAGAACCTGAGAAGTTGGACGCACGGCGTGAACATGCGCTTGTTCGGTTACGCCGAAACACCGACGGCTCATCCGGATTTGGCCGATTTGCCTAGACCCATTGCCTTGTATGTGGGGCGGGTTTCGTACGAGAAAAATATCGATAGTTTCTTGGCGATGCCTTGGCATGGCAGTAAGGTGGTATGTGGCGTTGGGCCTCTAGAAAAGGAATTGAAAGAAAAATTTCACCATGTTCGTTGGTTGGGCGTGTTGCCCCGTGATGAGCTGGCATATGTCTATGCCAGTGCGGATGTGTTTAGCTTTCCAAGTCGTAACGAAACATTTGGATTGGTGATGTTGGAGGCGATGGCTTGTGGCACACCTGTGGCCGCCTATCCTGTGGATGGTCCGCTGGAAGTTTTACGTCAAGATGCTGACTATCCACACCATCGCAAAGGTGGTGTGTTGCATGACGATTTGTCTTATGCCAGTTTAGAAGCTTTGAAAACCCCACGTGCTGAAGCCCGTTCGCAAGCGTTGTCATTCAGCTGGGATGAGTCCACACGTTTGTTTGAGCAACATGTGGTAGTCATCCCTCGCGCAGAAAGCAAATGGGTTGAGGTTCATCCATGACGCGACTTCATTTTTATCCCAATAGCCTCAGCGATCGAAGCTTTGAGATTTATTTGAGAGATACGCATCGCTACCTAGACTATCGTGATGTCAAAGAACAGTTGTTACCCAAATTATTTGAATCTATTGAGCAATTCTCAGCAGGTGTAAGTTTTCGATTCACGTGCATGAACCGATTCGAAGGGCAATTTCCCGCGCTTCGCATTCAGTCGCCAGTTGGTTTTTCGCCTGACGTGATTGACATCGAATTTCCACCGCGTCATGAGTCTTTCTGTGTCAAACAAGCAGAGCAGGCATCGAACGTGCAAGGTTTAGAAAATTTAGCCAGTCACTTGCGTGTTGTTCTGGTCATGGGCCTCGCGCACTGGCATCCGACGTGACCCTTGCGGTTGTTTTTGTCGGCACGTCACCAAATTGACTTTTTTTCTTCTTATTAGTTTCACCATGTTCTGTGACGATGACGGCATACAGGAGGAGATTTATGCGAGTCACAGTCATCGGTTCGGGTTATGTGGGGTTGGTTACAGGGGCATGTTTGTCTGACCTTGGTTTCAAGGTGGTTTGTCTTGATAAGGACGAGCACAAGATCAAAATGCTGCAAGAAGGTGAAGTTCCGATCTATGAACCAGGACTGAAAGAGCTTCTCACGCGTAACCGTGCAGATGGTCGAATTCAATTCACAACAGATGCGCATGCTGCGATTGAGCATGGTGACGTTTTGTTCATTGCGGTAGGGACGCCAGCACAAGAAGATGGCTCTGCTGATCTGGGACATGTGTTGTCAGTCGCTGCCATGATTGGTCGAAATCTCAAAGATTTCAAACTCATTGTGAATAAATCAACTGTGCCTGTAGGAACGGCAGATCGCGTACGCGCAGCTGTCAAGCATGAGTTGACTCAGCGTGGCATGTCGAACGAAATGTTTGATGTGGTTTCTAACCCAGAGTTTTTGAAAGAGGGCGCTGCCATTGATGACTTCATGCGTCCTGACCGCATCGTGGTTGGCATTGACGATGGCATTCACCATGAAAAAAGCCAGCGCATGATGGGCGATTTGTACGCCAGCTTTAACCGACATCACTCACGCACCGTGTGGATGGATGTACGCAGTGCAGAGCTCACCAAATACGCAGCCAATGCCATGCTGGCAACGCGCATTTCGTTCATGAATGAAATTGCAAATTTAGCGGATGCGCTCGGTGCAGACGTGGATCACATTCGTCGAGGTATTGGCGCAGACAACCGCATTGGCTACAGTTTTCTGTATGCCGGTTGTGGTTATGGTGGCAGTTGTTTTCCCAAGGACACGCAGGCCTTGGTGAGTACCGCACAAGCGCATGGGCAACACATGCATGTGGTCGGTGCGACGGAGCAAGTTAACGAGCGTCAAAAAACTTTGCTTGTCGAGCGTTTGGTGCAGCGCTTAGGCGAGGATTTGACAGGACGAAAAATTGCTGTTTGGGGGCTTGCCTTTAAACCCAACACAGATGACATGCGCGAAGCACCCAGTCGCGTGGTGATCAAGAGTTTGTTGCAGCGTGGCGCACACGTAGTCGCTTATGACCCCGTCGCTGGTCACGAAGCCATGATCGCTTTGAAGGTGGATTGCGTTGGTCAAGAGAACTTGTTGAATAAATTCACACTCGTGAATCACGATATGGATGCCTTGGATGGTGTGGATGCCTTGATGGTTTTGACCGAATGGAAAAACTTCCACAACCCAGACTTTCAGGCCATGAAGTTAAAGATGCGTACGCCGTACATCCTGGATGGTCGCAATTTGTATAACCCAGACGCTTTGGCAGATTTAGGCATTGCGTATCAGGGCGTTGGACGTCGCAATGATCTCGCAAAGCTATCGATTGAGCCCGTTTTGATCGATCTGCAAGTGGTAAATGCCTAAAGGCTTTTACTTTCTGATTGCTGCCCAGTTTGCTTCGGGTCTTGCTGATAACGCGCTGCTTATTTTAGGAATTTATTTTCTAAAAGAGCAGGGCTATCCGGTGTGGTGGGCACCATTGTTGAAGTTTTCGTTGACATTGGCGTATGTTTTATTGGCTTGCGTGGTTGGGCCATTGGCCGATGCGTTTCCAAAGGGTCGCTTGATGGCTTGGATGAATGCACTCAAGCTGTTGGGGGTGCTTTCATTGTTAATCGGCTGGCATCCTATGCTGGCCTTTTCAATCATTGGCTTGGCGGCATCGGTCTACGCGCCTGCTAAATATGGGTTACTCACGGAGTCTGTTTCAGCCCGTTTTTTGGTACGTGCCAACGCTTGGCTTGAAGTGTCGGTGGTGCTTGCGGTCGTTTTGGGTATTGCGCTTGGCGGTGCGCTGACTGGCTTGTCTGAGTCCGGCATGTTTGCTGACTCCTTCCAGCCAATGTGGATGAGCTCTGGCGTTTGGGTTCAGACCCAAACCTTGCCGGCCATGGCTGTTGTGGTTGGGGTGTATTTGCTGGCGGCCATTTTAAATTTAGGTCTTCAGAGCATGAGCAAGCGAAGTGTCATCGTTCCTTTGACGCTGCAGGCTGTGCGTGTGAGCACATTTTGGAGATCTAACCAAAAGCTTTGGCGCGATCCGTTAGGTGGCCTCTCGCTTTATGTCACCACCCTATATTGGGGGGTGGGTGCCGTGATGCAATTTGCGGTGTTGATGTGGGCGCAACAGACGCTAGGCATGACTTTGAAGTCGGGGGCCTATTTGCAGGCGTTGGTTGCATTGGGAGTGGTATTGGGGGCGTATATCGCTGGGCGAAGTTTCAAATTGCACTCTGCTCGGCAGACTTTGCCTTGGGGATTGTTGTTGGCGGTGCTGTTACCCGTGATTGTGTTGATTTCTGATCTGTGGGTTGCTATTCCACTTTTGCTGTGCGTTGGCGCATCAGGAGGCCTGTTGTTGGTCCCTATGAATGCATTGCTGCAGCACCGAGGCATGCAGTTGTTGAATTCTGGGCGTTCGATTGCGGTGCAGGGTTTTAATGAAAACTTGTGCGTGCTTTTGATGCTGGCTGCTTATAGCGCCTTCTTGGCCCTAGGCGTGTCGTTGGCATTCATCATGCTGCTCTTGGCTGTTGTCTTGATTGCAGGGATGGCCCCGCTGTGTTTGTTACTTTGGCGTCAACTGCGTTAGCCCAGTTCAATGGCGCGCTGAAAGATCGTTTCGACTTGGCTTGCAATCTCGTCCCAGCCTAAGTGTTCAACACTTGCGCGTGCAAATTCGCGTGCTTGGCGCAACGTTGTGGCATCGGTGGTGATTTCCAATGCGCGATGGATGTAGCTGTGCGGCTCTGTGCTGTCGATCAGCCAGCCACTCTTCTTATCTTTGATGAAATCACTTGCAGCGGCACAATCAAATGCTAGGACGGGGGTTGCCGAAGCCATCGCTTCTAAGGTCACGTTGCCAAAGGTTTCCGTCAAGCTTGGAAACAACAGCAAATCAGCGCTGGCATAAAGAAGGGCTAATTGTTCGTGACTGCACATGCCGACGAAGCGCGCGTCAGGACATTTTGCTTCGGTGATGGCTCGCATAGGGCCATCACCCGCAAAAACCATTTTTACGTTTCGACCTGCGGCGATGAGTGCTTGATATGTGTCAATCGTGAGGTCTAAGTTTTTCTCTGCAGCCAATCGACCCACTGACAAAAGCACGATTGTTCCAGGTGTGATGCCCCAGCTTTCGCGCATCGCTTCACTGCGTTTGTTGGGGTGAAAAAGCTGTGTGTCAACACCACGCGCCACGACTTTGAGATTTTTAAATCCCATGGCTTCCAGTTGGTATTTCATGGCTTGTGTTGGGACCATGGTGAACGCGGTCCGATTGTGAAACTTACGCAAATAAGCCACGATGGGTTTGCTGAGCCAACCGACACCGTAGTGTTGGCAATAGCTATGAAAGTTTGTGCGGAAATCTGATGTCACGGGCAAGCGAAGCGTTTGAGCCGCTTGTAATGCCGACCAACTCAACGGACCTTCTGTTGCAATGTGAACCAGATCTGGGCGTTTGGTGCGCCACGCCTTGATGAGGGCCTTTTTGCTGGGTAAGCCCAGTTTGAGCTGAGGATATCGAGGAATTGGCAAGCCGCGTAACAACAGCTCCGACCAACCAATTTGTTCAACCCCTTCATCGTGTTTATCTTGACGTGGTCGAATCAACTGAATCGTGTGTTGTCGTTGCCCCAAATGGTGGATGAGTTTTGACAAGGTGACCGCCACACCATTGACTTCTGGTGGCCATGTTTCTGTCACAACTGCAATTCGCAAGAACCTCTGTGCAGGTTCAAAGTTTTCAACGGTGATAGGTGTGCTGGGTGATTGTTCCATGTCTTCATGGTTACGGCTGAATTTAACAACTTGATGACATGACATGAAATTGATGCTTTTATTTCATCTGTGCATCAGATGGTTTTGTCACTGATTTTTCACATGACAGGCTCATGATTGACTGGTTTTGACACACATGAGGATTTGACGTGAAAAATTTTCTGGAAGCATTGCGGATTCAACGTTGGGACGATCATCGCTACTACCACCATTGCCGCATCAATCAATCGCTCCATTTGCTCAGCGCGATTTGTTTTTTGATTTCGTATGTGCTTTTATTCATCGAACCTGCTTGGGCTGCTCTGCTGGCTTGGCTGGTCTCGATGACAGCGCGCCAGTCCGGGCATTTCTTTTTTGAACCGCTCGGATATGACCATGTGAACAATGCAAGCAATGAGTTCAAAGAGGAAATTAAGGTAGGTTACAACCTGCGCCGCAAGGTGGTGTTGTTGAGTATTTGGGTGTTGTTGCCATTGGTTATTTATTATTTTCCGGGCAAATTTGATGTGGTGCCGACACATGAAAACTTGGTTGAGTTTTTGCATGCCGTTGGCTATGCCTGGCTGCTTTTAGGTGTTGGTGGCTTGCTGTTTAGAACCATCCATCTTTGCTTCATCAAGGATGTGCAAACAGGGTTGGTTTGGATGACCAAAATTTTGACAGACCCATTCCACGATGTGTATCTGTATCACAAAGCACCTTTGCAGTTGTTGCGCGGTCAACGCTTCGATCAAAATTTCTTGAAAACTAGCCACTAACCGAAGCTAAAAAATTAAGGGCATTCAGTTCTCAGAACTGAATGCCCTTTCATTTACCGAAACAGCGTTTCTTTCAAGATACTTCGGCGAATCTGCTTGTTCGTCAATTCAGGTGAGTGCCACCACCAACCGTCATTTTTCATTTGAGTAGCAGCTAAGACAAAGCGTTGAAGCACGGTTTCAAAGTCAGCATCGCTGTAGTTGAGACTGAAGATCAAACGACCCGTTCCCACCCAACTCAGGGCCAGTCCATGAACTCTCAGGTAGTACTGCAGCATCCAGTTGTAGCGGCTGGGTTGTGTGTAGAACAGCGTCCAAACGCTTGACATATTTGCAGCTTGCAGTGGGATGTTGTTAGCCTTCATGGTTCCATTGAACAATTGAGCGCGAGCATTCCAACGCTCGTCGAGTCCTTCATACATGGCTTTGATTTCCGGTGTTTCCAGCCTATCCAAAAATGCAGACATGGCGCCCATCACCGCAGGGTGCTCTTTGAATGTGCCGCGTGCAAAACAAATATCGGCAGGGCGATCCGCGTGAAAACGGTGCATCCATTTTTGCTTCCCGCACACCACACCGACAGGAAATCCGCCTCCCAATGTCTTGCCGTAAGTCACCATGTCGGCCTGCACACCGAAATATTCTTGCGCGCCACCCGCGGCAAGGCGAAAGCCCAAAAACACCTCGTCAAAAATCAACACAATTCCATTCTCGGTGCAGACCTCACGCAACTTGTGCAGCCACTCGGTGTAGGCTTTTCGGTCATACGCGGCTCGGCGGCTGCTGTCTACCAAGGTGGAGTCGCCAGGTGCGTTCATGTTGGGATGCAGCGCTTGCAGCGGGTTGACCAGTACGCAGGCGATGTCTTTTCGTGTTCGTAGAACGGCCAAACTGCGTTCGCTCATGTCATTTAGTGTGTAGGTCCGGCCCGGAGGCATGGGGTTGCCAGGTCCGGGTTGCACGTCGTCCCACCAGCCGTGATAGGCACCACAGAAGCGAACGATTTTTTGGCGTTTGGTGTGATAACGCGCCAGTCGAACGGCTTGCATGACCGCTTCTGTGCCTGACATGTGAAACGACACTTCATCCATCTTGGATATCTTTTTCAGGCGTTCCGCATTGCTGGCGACACAGGGGTGGTAAGCCCCAAGAATGGGTCCCAGAGACTCGGTTTTCGCCAGGCCTTCAGCCATGGTCTTTTTGTAGAAGTCTGCACCAAAAACGTTGACGCCATAAGAGCCGGTCAGATCGTAAAACGATTGACCGTCCAAGTCGGTCACACACACGCCACTGGCCGATTGCAAGAACGAACCAACTTTCAGATGTTCTTGGACCAAAGGGCTGAACTGAAACGGCACTCGGTAAGCCGAGATGAATTGCATGTCCGAAATGTTTTCTCGTGCTGCTGCTGTGGCTTGAATGCTCAAAGGGTGACGCGCTTTGAGTACCTCAGCGATTTTGAAAAAAGCTTGGCGACGTAAATTTTGAATTTCAAATGGCGCGTTGTCACATTTAAAGAACACTTGCTCGTCAAAATGGTAGCCGGGCAGCATGCGTGCCAAACGTTTGGCCATGCGCGAGTGTCCCGCAAGCGATGGGTGCTTGGCACGAGAGAGTTGAAGTCGTCGATACACGGACGGTATCAACGTTGCCAAAGCGCCCAAACTTATCCAGGTGGTGTTCACTGTCTATTTCCTTGTTTAAGAGATAGATCTTTTTATTCAACTTAAGTGACAAGACAATGAAGATTCGGAAAATATTTCAAACCTGTTTGCTTCAGGAAGATCTCAACTTTCTTTTAACCAACCGTATTCCTCGCATCACGTTGACGAGGTTCATGGGGTGGTGGAGCCAGTTGCGACACCCTTGGATTGTCAAAGGCTCAATTGCTGTGTGGCGTGGGTTCACCGATTTAGATTTGAGTGAGTCGAAGCAGCAAAAATTTTCAAGTCTTCATGAATGTTTCACGCGTGAGTTGCGGCCAGGCTTGCGGCCGATTCACCTTGATCCTTGCGTGATGACGTCGCCTTGTGATGCCATCATCGGTGCTTGCGGAAAAATTCGTGATGGCTTGGTTTTTCAGGCTAAAGGATTTCCGTACACACTTGAAAGTCTTTTGAGTTCAGCAGAACTCATCCAGCATTGGCCAAGCCTGCTGGAAGGGGGGCAATTTATCACCATGCGTTTGACGAGCAGTATGTATCACCGATTTCATGCACCTTGCGATGCGCGCTTGAATCATGTGACCTACATCTCGGGAGATACGTGGAACGTCAACCCCATAGCACTGACAAGGGTCAAAGAATTGTTTTGTAAAAACGAGCGAGCTGTTTTGCAAATGAAAACGGGTGATGGTGTGCCGTTTTTGATCGTTCCTGTCGCTGCTGTGTTGGTCGCCAGCATGAGGTTTCATGCTGTCGATGTGCTGCTGAATCTTCGATACAAGGGCCCCAACGACATCCCGTGCGATGCGGGCTACGTCAAAGGACAAGAAATGGGTTGGTTTGAGCACGGTTCCACTATTTTGATGTTTGTCCCTCCCAGTTTTACGCTGATCGATGGCATCAAAGAGGGGGACAAAATTCGCATGGGTGAAGCTTTGTTCAAACGATTAGGTGAAAAGCATGCCAGCGATGGCAGCGATGAGCAGGGCACCTAAACCCGTGGCCATGCGATGGCCGTAATCTTTGCCTCCACTCAGATAGGCCAATAGTATTTTGGAGCTGACACTCGATGCCAAGATGGCAATCACGCCCCAGCGTGCATAAGCAGATTGGGTCGAATCTGTGTGGCTGAGTTGAGCAATGCTTACTGCTGCAGAGTGAATCTCTACCAAGCCGACCATCACCGATGTGGCGAACGTGCCAGAGTCGCCGAAGATGCTCCTTAGCCATGCCGAGCATAGCGTGACGGCACTGATCGTTGCCGCAATCAACAAAGCATGTGATGTTTTGAATGCATGTTGTGCCGACGGTGGTTGAAATCCACCACTGAGATCTGAGCGTCGAATGAAGTACGTTGCCACTGAAAACAGTCCAATTCCTGCACAGGCGAGTGCCCATTTGAGTGATCGCATCAGTTCGGGCGCACTGGTTGCAAGAACCAGTGTGAAAAGGAGGAGTGAGGACAGCACAGAAAATAATGCAGCGGCGCTGGCCATGGAGCCAATTTCAGGTTTTTCTCGCGCTTTTCTTCCAAACTCAGCAACTGCGGCTGTTGAGGATATGAACCCCGAGAAAAAACCAGCCATGGGCAAACCCCATTTCACACCCGATATGCGCATGCAAACGTGACCCAGCATGCCCACCCCCATGATCAGCACGACCACTTTCCACATGGCATAAGGGTTCAGTGCATGCCAAGGATCAATGGCATCTGTTGGCAAAAGAGGCAATACGACCAACGTTGAGGCGAACAACATCAACACATCTTCTAATTCACGTTCGGTCAATAGTTCTTGACTGAATTTGCGCAACGGTTTTTTGACGAAAAGAAGGCCCGCGACAACAACGCCAAGGGCAGCAGCAAGGGACGGTTGCTTTGTTGCAAGTCCTGACAAGACCATGGTCAAAAGCAATGCAAACTCACCCGTCATGCCAGGGTCTTGGGGTGCTGATTGTTGGTAACCAATAGCAACCATACCGCCGGTGATCAATAGCGATGCAATGAAAAACTCGGACCCCATCGTGAACGTGATTGCGCCTAGTAGAGCGACGATGGCATGCGTCCTGATGCCGGCCTTCATCGCGCCGGGCTTGTGCAATCGCTCTCTCACCGTTCCTATCAACAAACCGATACTCAGGGCGGTGAGCAGGCTAAAAAATGATTCATTCCAATTCATGATGTTCATCTTAGTGACTCTTTCGAATCTCTAAGGCTTCGAATGGTTGTCACAAATGTCACACATTTGTCATGTTAGACCGTCACACTTGAGGCCTAGATAAGCAGGTAAGTAAATGACGACTGGTACCCTCAGCAAAGCCGAATGGCTAGACCGCGACTTGAGCCTTTTGGCTTTCAACGCCCGTGTGCTCGATTGGGCCAAGCGTCCCGATGTGCCTTTGCTAGAGCGTCTGCGTTATTTGTGCATCGTGTCCTCGAACTTGGATGAGTTTTTTGAAGTCCGTGCTGCGTTGCACAACAGTGTGGAGCATCCCAAAGCACCTTTGGATGCTGTCGGTACACATGCACAACACTCTCTGAGCAAAGTCGCTCACGAGTTGGTCGACGAGCAATACGCGCTCTACAACGAGGTGTTGATGCCCGCGTTTGCCAAAGAAGGTGTGCGAATTTTGTCGCACGGCGAACGCACCTTGGCTCAGCACCAGTGGGTCAAATCATTCTTTGAACGCGAAGTGCGCCCTTTGTTGCTGCCCGTGGGCTTAGACCCTGCACATCCATTTCCACAAGTGGCCAACAAGTCGCTCAACTTCATTGTGCGTTTGTCGGGCAAAGATGCGTTTGGACGTGACAACGAAATTGCGATTGTCAAAGTGCCCCGCAGCTTGCCGCGTTTGATTCCCTTGCCAGAAAAACTCTCAGGCAAGCGCCAGTTGTTTGTGTCCATTTCCAGCGTGATCCGTGCGCATTTGAAAGACCTGTTTCCAGGTCGCGATGTGGGGCAGTTTTCGCAGTTTCGTGTCACGCGCCACTCTGATTTGGCGGTGGATGAAGAGGATGTGAAAAATTTGCGCACGGCTTTGCGCAAAGGTTTGGTGCATCGCAACTACGGACAAGCTGTGCGCTTGGAAGTGTCCTCCGGTTGTTCCGAGCATTTGTCTGAATTTTTGCTTCAGCAGTTTGAGTTACCGCATTCGGCTTTGTACCGCGTGCATGGTCCGGTGAACTTGGTGCGTTTGAACCAGTTGATCGACTTGGTGGACAACCCCAAGTGGCTGTTCCCACGCTACAACGCCAGCTATCCGCAGCAGATGGTGACCAATGGCTCTATTTTTGAGCGTTTGCAGTCGGGTGATGTGCTGATTCATCAGCCGTATGAAAGCTTCGACGGTGTGCTGGCTTTCTTGCGGGAGGCCGCGCGCGACCCAGATGTGCTGGCCATCAAGCAAACCATTTATCGCACGGGCGCTGATTCGGTGTTGATGGAGCTGCTGCGCGAAGCGGTGCAACGTGGCAAAGAAGTGACGGTGGTGGTGGAGCTCAAAGCGCGCTTTGATGAAGAGGCCAACATCAACTGGGCTGAGAAGTTGGAATACATCGGTGCTCAAGTGGTGTACGGCGTGGTGGGGTTGAAGACCCATGCCAAGATGCTGCTGGTGTCCCGCCGAGAAGGCCGCAACATTCGCCGTTATGCGCATTTGTCCACTGGCAACTACAACCCACGCACGGCCAAGCTCTACACCGATTTGAGCCACATCACTTGCGACCCCAAGCTCACACAAGATGTGGAAAGCGTTTTCAACTTGCTGGCGAACCAAAGCAAGATTCCGCGTCTGAACAAGTTGATGCTTGCGCCGTTTCAGTTGCAACGCAGCTTGATTGATAAGGTGGAGAAGACGGCGCAGGCTGCAGCACAAGGCGTTGCCAGCCGCATTATTTTGAAGATGAACACGCTCACTGATGAAAAACTCATGGATGCCTTGGTCCATGCGGGCCAAGCCGGTGTGCAAATTGATTTGATCATCCGAGGCGCTTGCATGTTGCCCGCGCAACGTCCGGGCGTGACAGACAACATCCGTGTGCGTTCGATCATTGGGCGGTTCTTGGAGCACTCGCGTGTCTTCTATTTCCGCAGCGGCAATGACGAGTCTTTGTATCTGTCTAGCGCCGATTGGATGAACCGCAACATGTTGCGTCGCGTCGAGTTGGCATGGCCTGTGGAAGATGCGGTGTTGCGTCAACGCGTGATTGACGAATGTTTGGTGGCGTATTTGCACGACAACGTGGACGCTTGGAGTCTGAATGCCGATGGTCAATACACGCGTGTGCAGCCTGCCAAACCCAGACGTGCATCCGTCAAAACGACCACAGCGCCTGTGTCCGCACAAGGCGCCCAAGCAGCCTTGATGGCGCTCTATGCCGCCAAGCTGTGATCTTTAAATTGAGGACCTGAGATGGACTTGATTTTGTGGCGTCATGCCGAAGCTGAAAATGCCCCCGATGGTGGGGATGATTTGTCGCGTCCTTTGACGGCCAAAGGCGAACGTCAGGCCATGCGCATGGCATCTTGGTTGGACCGTCATTTACCTGAAGGCACGCGCGTGTTGGTCAGCCCCTCGCGTCGCACGCAGCAAACGGTTGCGCCCTTGGGTCGAAAATTCAAACTGCGTGATGAGTTAGTGCCAGAAACGTCTGTGGAAGACGTGCTCACCTTGATCAAATGGCACTCAGAAACTGGGCCGCAACTGAAAGGGCCTGTGCTGCTGGTGGGGCATCAGCCGTACTTAGGGCAGCTCGTGGCTCATTTACTGGGCATGAATGAGCAAGCGTGTTCCATTCGCAAAGGTGCGGTGTGGTGGCTGCGCACCCGTGTGCGCGACGGTCAACCACAAACGGTGTTGCTGACCGTCGCTTGTCCTGAGCTTATTTCGCGCTCTTGGGACGACCGGTCTTAATGGTCGGCACGTTGCTCAGCGCGGCTTTGAACTGAATGTCGCTCATGGCGGCGAGGGCTTTCACGCCAGCACGCAGCAATTCACTTTTCTTGACAGACTGACCCAACTTGCCTGCACGTACTTTGAGGCTGTCAATCACCACATATTCGTCTTTGGGAATGGTGAAGCTGTCGCGTACCAACTTAGGCTTTTTGACCTTGGCAGGTTTGACTGCTTTTACGGGCTTGACTGGCTTCGCTGGTGTTTTGACAGGTGCTTTTTTTACAGCCGTTTTTGTGGCAGGTTTGACAGCTGCTTTTTTGACAACAGGTTTTTTGACTGCAGGCTTTTTCACCGCTGGTTTTTGGGCTGCTGGTTTTTCAGCGACAGGGGCTTTCGTTGCAGGGGCTTTTTGAGCAACAGTATTCACGTGTTGATTCCTTGAAAATTAAAAGAGTAAACAGTTTATATCGTTTAATTTCAATCGCCTACTGTCATATATGTCACAGCTTTGTCACAAACTCAAATGCCCAAGGCGCCTTTTGCCATGAGGTGCTTTCTAGCTTGAGCAAGTGCGCTGATTGCGGGTAGTCATCGGCCCATGATGCAGGCGCGGTGAGGGTGATGCGTTGCTTGTGTTCATCGCACTGCACAGTGAGCGCTTGGTACTCTGGATCTTTGCGGGCATGACACAAGATGAGGCTCAAACGCAGCGCCATCAGAAGCTTGGCGAACTCGTTTTCTTCTAATTCGGCTTCTAGCTTTTTGAGTTTTCCGCGTTGCCCCAAAACCAGCAGACTCAGGCGATGCAATTCAGGCATGCTGAAGCCCACCAAATCTGCGTTGTCCAAAATGTAAGCACCATGCTTGTGATAGTCGCTGTGCGAAATGGCAATACCCACCTCATGCAACTGTGCCGCCCAACTCAGCTTGCGGCACATGCGTGCCATTTCGGTCGTATCGTTGCTTGCCGTTTGCGGCTGCATACGTTGTAGCAAATTCACAGCCACATGGCCCACGCGTTGGCCTTGCTGGGTGTCTACTGCAAACTTGGTCGCCAGGCGTTGTACCGACAAGTCACGCGTGTCGGTGTTGTGGTCTTCACGCTCCACCATTTCAAACAACACGCCATGGCGTAGGGCACCTTGTGCCACATGCAAGGTGTCGATGTGCAGCAGCGTCATCAAAGCCCGCAAGATGCTCACACCACCGCCAATCACAGCACGGCGGTCATCCTTGAGGCCTTCGAGCTGCACTTTGTTGGCGTTGCCTGAACGCACCAAGCATTTCACCAGCCAGTTCAATCCGTCTAAGCTGATTTCACCTTCAGGAAAACCTGAGAGTGCCAAGATCTCCGCCACAGCCCCCACCGTGCCTGAAGCACCGTACGCTTTTTGCCATTGGCTGCGTGGGTACACCGTGAGTGCTTCTTCCAGCACCGCTTGGGCTGCAATTTCAGCGCGGTAAAACGCTTGCTCGGTAAAGTCACCCGTCGGGAAATACTTCATCGACCACGTCACGCTGCCCACGCGAAACGACGCAGTCTCTGTGGCATCTAGACCTTGACCTAACACCAACTCGGTGGAACGTCCGCCAATGTCGATCACCAAACGACGTTCTGGGTCACTGGGCAGCAAGTGCGCCACGCCTTGGTAAATCAAACGTGCTTCTTCTGTGCCGGCGATGACCTCAATTGGAAAGCCCAAAATTTCGCAGCCTCGTTTCAGAAACACTTCGCGGTTTTTTGCTTCACGCAGGGTTTGTGTCGCCACGGCACGCACTTGTGAGTTTTTGAAACCAGACAAACGTTCGGCAAAACGCGCCAAACATTCCCAGCCGCGCTGCATGGCTTCAGGGGTGAGGTTGCGATCCTCATCCAAACCGTTGCCTTGGCGAACGGTGTCTTTGAGGTAGGCCACGCGTTGAATTTGGCCGTGATCGTAGCGACCAATTTCTAGACGAAAACTGTTGGAGCCCAAATCAATGGCTGCGAGGAGTGTGCCGTGTTTCATAAAAACAATATTACCGTTTATTCGTGACAAAAATATGTCACACCGTTGTCACGAACGGTACTTAAAGTTTCTCATCACCCTTTGAATGAGATCGCTATGAATACCTTTGACGAAAACGACCAACGCAACCACCCACGCCCCGAAGCGAGTGACTTTTCACAGATGGTGGAGGGCATGCTCAGCCGACGCCAACTGTTAGGCGCCGCAGGGGCGAGTATGGCCTTGTTTTTTGGTGGTCAGGGTATGGCCAATGCTGCCACTGCGACCCGTGTGGGCCCTCGCATTGGCTTTACGCCGCTCGCGGCAAATGGGTTGGACACCGTTACCGTGCCTGCGGGTTACCAGTGGCGTGTGTTGGCATCTTGGGGCGACGTCATTTTGCAGGGCGGTACAGCGTTCGATCCAACCACCCGCGGTACTGCCGCCAGCCAAGCGTTGTCCGTGGGGGATAACAACGATGGCATGAGTTTTTTCAGCCTTGGCAAGGATCACGCGGTGATCGCTGTCAACAACGAATACGCCAACTACGAATACCTATTTCCCAACGGGCGTTGCAGCAGCCTCGACGACGCACGCAAGGCGCAAGCGGCGCACGGTGTGAGCGTGTTTGAAGTGCGACGCACTGCCGGTGTTTGGACACTGCAACCACATGCACGTTTGAACCGCCGCATCACGGCCAATACCCCCATGCGTTTGAGCGGCCCAGCAGCGGGCAGTGCTTTACTCAAAACTATGGCTGACCCAACGGGCGCGACGGCCCTCGGAACATTCAACAACTGCGCGAATGGCCGCACGCCTTGGGGCACGTATTTGACGTGCGAAGAAAACTTCAACGGTTATTTCGGCAGCGCTGAGTCTGTGCCTGACAACGCCGCGTATAAGCGCTATGGCATCAGTGCCAAAGGTGCTGGTCTGAACTGGTATCCCTTTGACGAGCGCTTTGATTTGGCAAAGAACCCCAACGAACCCAACCGTTTTGGATGGGTGGTTGAAATCGATCCGATGGATCCAACCAGCACCCCAATCAAGCGCACAGCCTTGGGCCGCATCAAACACGAGAACGCTGAAGTGGTGGTCAATGCCGATGGCCATGTGGTGGTCTACATGGGCGACGATGAAAAGGGCGAACACATTTACAAGTTTGTGTCGGCCAAAAAGTTTGACCCTAAAAACCCGCAAGCCAACCGTGACCTGCTGGATGAGGGGACTGTGTATGTGGCCCGTTATGCAACCGTCGAAGGCCAAGCACAGGGCGAAGGCGAATGGCTAGAGTTGACCCACGGCAAACATGGTTTGACCGCCGAGGCCGGGTTCAAAGACCAAGCGGAAGTCTTGGTTCACATGCGTTTGGCAGCCACCGTGGTTGGGGCCACCACCATGGATCGCCCCGAGTGGGTGGCCGCACACCCCACACAAGCGCAGGTGTATGTGACGTTGACCAACAACAGCGATCGTGGCCTCAAACCCAACCAAGCGCCCAACGGTCCGAATCCACGGGTCAAGAACGTGTACGGCCAAATCGTGCGCTGGACGCCGACCGGTGCCGACCACACGTCGCACACCTTTACTTGGGACATTTTTGCGCTTGCCGGTAATCCTGTGTTGTACAAAGACGCCTATGCCGGTTCAGCCAACATCACGCCGGACAACATGTTCAACAGCCCCGATGGTTTGGCGTTTGACCGTGATGGCCGCTTGTGGATACAAACCGATGGCGATTACAGCAACACGAAAGAGTTTGCAGGCATGGGCAACAACCAAATGTTGTGTGCCAACCCTGCGACGGGCGAGATCAAACGCTTCTTGGTGGGGCCGGTTGGTTGTGAGATCACGGGCATGGCATTCGCCCCCGATCAAAAAACCATGTTTGTGGGCATCCAACATCCGGGTGAAAAGTTGACCCCTTCACACTTCCCGCACGGCGGTGATGCCGTGCCCCGTTCGTCCATCATTGCCATCTCACGCCGAGATGGTGGTGTGGTTGGCGCTTGACGATTCAAGTCACTCACGCTTTTCAAGCTCGGCGCAAACCTGCGCCAAGCTTGGGCGCTGTGTGGGTGACTCACTCAGGCATTGTTGTGCGAGTTGGGTCAGGGTTTGGTGATGCGCGGTTTCGTCTGGCGTGACATCGGTGCGCGTCAACAGTTCTTCTAGCAAGTAACCCAAGGCACGCACTTCGAGTCGCTCTAAGCCGCGTGCTTGTGTGGTGTTTTCCATATCAAAAAACGCCGCTGCCCCAAAGTCACCCAACAAGGCGCGACCATCGGCTGTGTGCAAGATGTTGTGTGCGTACAAGTCGCCGTGTGTGATGCCACGCGCATGCAAATGCTGTGCGGCGGATGCCACGCTGTGCACCATTTGCCGCATTTGAGAAAAACCAAAGCGCTGCGTGCTGGCGTAGACATCGCGTGTGCATGTCTCAAAATTGGGTGGCCCTGCCAAGTTGCCAAACTCAGGGGAGATCAAGGGCATGACCAGCGCTTGTGTGTTGTCTGGGTGCGCTGTCACACGCCCCATTGCAGACACCACATGTGGGTGGGTACCCGTTTGTATGCAAGCCGCCATTTCACAGTCGGGCAAGCCGTCGCTGGTCACCGCGCCCTTGAACAGTTTGACGGCAACGGCTTGTGTGCCATGGTCGGTTTGCAAGCGGGCTTGGTGAATCACGCCGGATGCACCTTCGCCTAACTGCTGCTGAAGCTCTAAGCGCGACCATGGGATGTGCGGCGTTGACGCCTGTGACAACGCTTGCGCTTCGCGTGCGTGGGTGAACGGGTTGCCGGCAAATGCCAGCCACGTCAGGCGTGGCATGTGCAGCAGCCACGGCGGAAGTTCACGCAAGCGATTGGCAGAAATGCGCAGCAACTCTAGGCGTGTGCAGTGTGCCAACTCAGGTGGCAAGCTCGTGAGCTGGTTGCCCGCAAGCATGAGCTTTTGCAAGTGCGTGCATCGGCCAATCTCTGCGGGGAGTGCGGTGATCGCGTTGTCCGTCAAGATGAGCCAACGCAGTTGTGCAGGCAAGGCCTGTGCAGACACATGCGCGATGCGGTTGGCTTTGAAACCCACCATGCCGAGTTGCGCACATTGCCCTAGGACTTCTGGCAATTCGGTGAAGGGATTGTCCGAACAAAAAATCACACGCAGCTTGTGCAAGCGGGGCAAGTCATCGGGCAAGCTGCTCAGTTGATTGCCGGATAAGTCCAAAATTTCCAACGAGTCAGCCAGACTGAAAATTTCGCGCGGAAATTCGGTCAAGCCACCGCGCAGTTGCAAGCGCTGAATGCCTATGAGTTCGCCGCGGCGCAATTGCGCAAGGGTGTGCATACGTTCAGAGGGGCAACAATTTGACAGCCAGACCCATCAACGCGCAGAGGCCAATCACTTCCATCACGCCACGTTTGAATTTGAAAAGCGCCACAGCCGCCCCCACCGCAATGAGGGCCGAGCGCACATCGAACGCGCCTGTGAAGCCTTCAGGCCACAGCAGGTGATAACCAAAAAACAGCGCCAGGTTGAGCACCACACCCACCACGGCGGCGGTGATGGCAGTCAGTGGTGCGGTGAACTTGAGGTTGCGGTGCGTGCTTTCTACCAAGGGGCCACCGGCCAAGATGAAGATGAACGATGGTAAAAAGGTAAACCAGGTCACCAAGCACGCGGCCAATGCTCCTGCGGCAAACAAACTCTCCGGCCCGAGCAGGGCTTTCACATAGCCACCAATGAAGGCCACAAACGCCACCACCATGATGAGCGGGCCCGGTGTGGTTTCGCCCAAGGCCAAACCGTCCATCATTTGCGTGGGCGTGACCCAGCCAAACTGGCTGACAGCACCTTGGTACACATACGGCAACACAGCATACGCACCACCAAATGTCAGCAACGCTGCTTTGGTGAAAAACCAACCCATTTGCGTGAAGCTGTGTTCCCAGCCAAACACCGCATACAACACGCCCATAGGCACAGCCCACAACACAGCACCTGCGCACAGCACGTATGCCAAACCTTTGAAGCTGAAATGCGCATGTGCTGGCGTTGGTGTGTGATCGTCAATCAATGCGGGACCATACGACGCATGGGATGCACCATGTCCCCCACCCGTCTGAAAGGTCTGGGGTGACACACGCCCGCCCACATAACCGATGGTCGCTGCCACGCCGACGATGAGCGGGAAGGGCGTATCCAACGCAAAGATGGCCACGAACGACGCAGCAGCGATGGCCCACAACACGTGGTTCTTCAATGCCCGCGAACCAATGCGATGTGCCGCTTGCACAACGATGGCGGTCACGGCGGGCTTGATGCCAAAAAACAAAGCCGCCACCCAGGGCACATTGCCAAATGCGATGTAGACCCACGACAGCGCAATCAGGATGGCGAGCGATGGCAGCACAAACAATGCCCCTGCCACCACGCCGCCCCAACGCTTGTGCATGAGCCAGCCGATGTAGGTGACGAGTTGTTGCGCTTCAGGCCCCGGCAACACCATGCAGTAGTTGAGCGCATGCAAAAAACGCCGCTCCGACAGCCAACGTCGACGCTCTACCAGCTCTTGGTGCAAGATGGCAATTTGTCCCGCAGGTCCACCAAAGCTGATGAAGCCCAGCTTGAGCCAAAACCAAAAGGCTTCGGCCATGCTCACGGCTTCGGGGGCTTGTTCAGCTGCGTGGCCTTGTGTGGGTGTGTCGTGTGGGGTGTGAGTCATGTGTGTGAGCTTAAGTCGTGTGCCTAGGACTTGGGTTGAAACCGTGTGGCATCTAAAAACTTCGCCAGCCGAGCCTCGATGGGCAGTGGCTCGCCCTGCCATTGGGCTGCCAATAATTCGCCGCAGAGTAGGCCCAAGGTCAAACCGCGTGAGCCCATGGCGGTGTTCATGTACAAGCCCTCAGGCGCGTTCCACACACGACCTGTCATGGGCAAGCGGTCGTGTACGCCGCAGCGCACACCGGCCCAACCGCGCACGCGTGGCTGCGCAGTGCCTACGCTTTCAAACAACGGAGCCAGCGCCGCCGCCGTGTCTGGCTCTAAGGCCTTGAGGCGTTCTAAGTTTTCGGCGTGGTCGCCATCGAGCAATAGCGCTTGATCGTTGAGGCGGTCGTAGGTTGCGCCGGTGAACCACGCAGGCCCATTGGGCGAGGTGATGTGGTGCACAAAACTGCCATTGCCGTTCACAGGCGTGGCGGGCATGGGTGCGCCTTGCGGGACATCCGCCATCAAGCCCCAAGACACTTGACCCCGCAGCGGGTTGATGCGCGGGCTGCTGCCGTCTTCAGTCACTGTGGCTACCAGCGCTGCAGAGCCTGGGCCTGCGGCCAACACCACGCGTGCAGATTCTGCGAGCACCGTGCCCTCTTGCAGCACTTGCCAGCTTGTCGCCGCGTTGCGGTGTGTGGACGCATCGCGCGTGACGCACTTGAGGGCATCCACCTTGGCGTGGCCTTGCCATCGGATGTTGGGGTGGTTGAGCAACATGTGCACCAGTTGCGCAGGACGCAGCCATGCCCCGTGTGGGTGCCAATAGGCATCATCGGGTGCGGGGTGGGGGGCTTTGTGGGTCCAGTCGTTGGCGGTGTGGGCGTGTTCGTTCAGCCAGCTCAGAGGCACACCGCCGCGTCGTGTTTTGCCGGGCAAGCGGCGTTCGCGTACACCCGTGCAGCCCCAGTCCACGCCTTCGGTCAACAGATCGCGCATGGTTTGTTCCATGTAGCGCAAGCCTGCCCGTGAGAGGCGCGATACACCGCTGTCGTCGTGCGACGTGTGTGGTGCCACCACGCCTACCGGCAATCCCGACGCACCAGAGGCTGGTTCTGCGCCAGCGTCTAACACCGTCACTTGCCAACCGCGTTCGGCCAACGCACGGGCAGTACCTGCGCCTGCAATGCCTGCGCCGATGATGGTCACGGTACGTTCTGTCAGCGCAGCGGTGTTGCTGGGCAGTTGACATGGGCCTGTGGGGTAGGCACTCAGCACGTCTTCAAATTCGGGCCAATCGGCAAGCGCTCCCACGCACAGGGTCAGCGTCACATGGCCTTGCTCAAACCGTAAGCGGTGCAGGCCGGGCAACAACCCCCAGCACTGCGCGGCCAGTTTGTGGGCCAAGGGTGCAAGTGCGTGGGATGAGGTCGCGTTGTTCAGCACCGCTTGTGCGTGCAAGGGCTGGGCTGTGTGGGCCACCACGTGCAAATGCGCGGGGCGTTGGGCATCTTGCGTCCAGTCGTGCCACAAACGTAGAAAAGCCAGCTCGTCAAAGCTGGCTTGGGTGTGACACCAGCTGTTGCAGCCGTGCCAGGTGTGCGTTTCGGGCGTGAAGGCCACGCGGGTTTAAGCGCTAGGGGGAACGTAGCCTTGCACCGCATCAGCGCCGTCGCCAAAGAAATGTTTTTCCATTTGACGCTTCAGGTATTCGCGGGCGCGCAGATCGGCCAAGTTCAAGCGGTTCTCGTTGACCAACATGGTTTGTTGCTTGATCCAATCTGCCCATGCTTGTTTGCTGACGCTCTCATAAATGCGTTTGCCCAACTCACCTGGATAGGGCGGCAAATCGAGGCCCTCTGCTTCGGTGCCGAGTTTGATGCATTGAACGGTGCGTGACATGGTGATGTGCTTTTCTGTGATGAAGGTTTAAAACTAAGGCAAGACTGTAGCAATGTTTGCTTAGGCTTTTGCCACGTCGGGGCTTAGATGACTTTGAAATGGTGGGTGCCGTCGCGGGCCAGTTGTTCGACCAAGCCAAACTCCCAATCGAGGTAGCCTTGCATGGCTTCGACGGGGTTGTTGGTGCCCTCGTAGGGGCGGCGATAGCGGTCCACGCGCGCGACGGCCATTTGACGGTCGCCACTTTGCAAACTGTGGCCTGCAGCGGCCCAAGCGGTATTGCCGCCTTCGAGCCACACCACCTCAACGCCTGCTTTGGCTAAGGCCTGCACCTCAGATACAGCATAGCGTGACGCGCTGCCGTTGTAGCAGGTGAGCACATAGCGCGAGCCTTTGTAGGCTTGTTTGACAGACTCTGAAAGCTGGCTGCGCAATACCCACCACGCGTTGTGAATATGGCCTTGGATGAATTGCGCGCTGGTGCTGAAGTCCAGCACCACCGTGTGGCTGTTGCGGTCCGCCAGCCATGCTTTGACCTGTGCCACTTGCACCGTGGGCAATGGACCCAGAGGTTCGGGCACGCGTGCCGAGGGTATGCCTTCTGTGTTGAACTGATCGGCGCTCAGGCCTTGCAGCACATAGACCTCCCAGCCCATTTGGGCTAGCCATGAGGCCGACATGTTGGCGCGCACGCCATCGTCGTCACACAGCACCAGGCGCGCGCCGCGCACGGCGGCTTGGTGATCGGTCTCTTGCACCAGTTGGCCGCCGGGGGCGCTGCGTGCGCCGGCCACGTGACCGAGTGCATATTCTTCGGGGGTGCGTACATCAAAGAAATAGGTGGTGCGGGTGGGGTCGTTCAACCACGTTTGCAGCTCATCCATGCGCACACGCTTGACACCTGCGCGGTAGGCCACAGACATGGCGCTGGCCGCGGCTTGTTGGCGAGTGGCGTCGTCGACTACAGGAAAACGGCGGTCTGCACCTTTGACCAGTTCTTGGCCTGCCAAGGTCCAGCCAATCGTGCCGTTGCGCAGGGCACTCACGGGGTTGGGGATGCCCGAGTTGATGAGCGACTGTGTGCCAATGATGCTGCGTGTGCGCCCCGCGCAGTTGACGATGATGCGCGTCGCTGCATTGGGTGCGAGCGCCCGGGCTCTCAGCACCAACTCAGCCCCAGGCACGCTGATGCCGCTGGGGATGCTCATGGTTTGGTACTCGTCAAATCGGCGCGCGTCCATCACCACCACATCGGCGTTGGCATCCAACAGCGCTTTGACCTCTTGCGCCGACAGCGACGGCGTGTGGCGTTTGGATTCGACCAATTCGCCAAACGATTTGCTGGGCACGTTCACATCGCGGAACACTTCGCCGCCTGCGTCTTTCCAGCCTTGCAGCCCACCCACGAGCAGGTGCACATGGGTGTAGCCCATGCGTTTCAAGGTGCGCGCAGCGGGCAGGGTTATGCCTTCGCCATTGTCATAGGCCACGATGAACGTATCCAGGCGTGGGATGCGTGTCCATGCGTCGGCCTCAATGCGGCCCAGAGGCATGTTGGCAGCAAAGAGGGGGTGGGCTTGAGCAAACGGGTCTTCTTCGCGCACGTCGAGGATGGCAATCTCTTGGCGCTGCAACAGCGCTTCGCGCACTTGTGCATAGGTTGCTGGGGGAAACTCTTGTGGCGCAGCCGCTGGCGCGTTGCTGTAGCCCGAAATAAATTCTTTCACCGTGCCGTCTTCGAGGAACACATGGCGACTGATTTTGCCGATGTTGGCGCCGTATACATGAATGCTGATCGACGGGCGGTCTACCAATGCGTTCCATACGCGGTGCACATCGCCAATGGTGGGCGATACTGCTTCGACATGGCCCACCTCGATGCGGGTTTGTGCCGCGCTGGCAGCCCAGTGGCCTTGTGCATTTTTGACAAACGGTTGACACAACTCCGCACCACGCAACACGCCCACCAAACCCCACACAGTGTGGTCGTGAATGGGCGTGGCTTGGCCAGGCCCCCACACAAAGCTGACCACCGAAAAACGGTCTTCTGGGTCTGCGTACAACAGGTACTGCTGGTAGCGCTCGGGGTTGGGTTGGGCGTATTCGTTGGCCAACCAATCGTCATGGGCCACCAATTGTTTCAACAGGGTTTTGCCGTTTTCCAAAATCACCGCTTCGTCGGATGTGCTTTTGAGCAAGTCCTCCATGCCGGTGACGAAATTTTGTAAACGGGGCGTTTCGGCGAGGTTTGGGGTACGTAAAGTCATGGCTTTGTTTCTGGTTTTTTGCTGCTTGACAGCGTCCTTGATTGTTTCACAGCGACAATTCAATCTTGCCCCCTTGGAGACAGATGTGTTTGTAAAACTTTTGGACAACCCCCGTCGCGTGTGGTTGCTAATTTTGTGCGTGTGTGTTGGCTTGTTGTCGTTTGGCATGTACTTGCAACACGTGGTTGGCTTAGAGCCTTGCCCCATGTGCATCGTGCAGCGTTATGTGATGGTGTTGATGGCGTTTGTTGCCTTGCTGGGTGCCTGTTTTCCATGTCGCAAAGGCTCACTGGCGGCGGGTAGCACTTTGGTGCTGTTTGCAGCGAGTGGCGCTTATGTGGCCGCGCGTCAAAGCTGGTTGCAGTGGTATCCGCCCGAGTTCGCGTCGTGTGGGCGTGACTTTTACGGAATGATCGAAACCTTTCCGTTGCAGCGTGCCATCCCGATGATTTTCAGAGGCAGCGGTGACTGCACCAAGGTGGACTGGACCTTCTTGGGTGGCTCGATTGCCAATTGGTCGTTTGTGGCGTTTGTGGCGTTGGGGCTGTTGGCCTTGGTCACCACGGTGCGTGCTGCGTCAAACCGGATTGATACCGCTATCTAAGTCACAAATACGATTGTTTTTAGGCATCTTCAAAATTTAGTCATTGCCTTTATACACCGTACGGAACTTGGCTAGGCCTAGTTTGTTGAACGCGTATTCATCTAAGTCCGCTTTAAATCCTGCGATGGAGTCGTGCATAAACCAATCGAACAAGTGTTCAACCGCTGTGGTGATGTGCTGAGGATTGATGCTGCGAGCCACATCTAGCGCGCGTCGTTCATGCGTGCTCATTGGAATACCAGATGCTTGAGACATGTTCTCAAACCGATTGGCCACATCGCGGGGTAACTCGTCGCTGCGGTAGTGGTCAACCAAACCAAACCCGATGGCACGGATGAAACGGTTTTGTACATCTAGCAAGTTTTGCTTTTCTGGCTGCGTGTTAGCGCGTATGTAGGCCATCTTGCGTGTTAAAAACTCACGCCGCCATTTGTAGCGGTAGCTGTGGTGCAAGGCCATGTGCTGATGGTGCATTTGCTCGACAGACCCCGGACCCACGCCACAATTTTTAAGATAGCTGTTGTAGCTTTTAATTAGCTCTTCACTCGGAGTCCATGCTGCAATTACGTAGTCTGGCAACTTAGCCCAAGGCGTCAACGGCACGCCTGCGTTCCGAGCCGCTTCATACATGTCGCGCCCCGGAATGATGCTGAGGTTGTCTGCAGGGCGAGGGCCTGCGCCCACTTCGCCCGGTGCATAACCGCCGCCCACATCGGAATGCACACCAGGGTACATCACCTCTAGCGCATTGGTGGGGTACTGGCTTTTCACGCGCACCGAGTCCAGCGGAAAACATGCCCGCACCTCGTGTGCGGCCACATAGTGAACACAACGGCGCACGGCAGGGTGAATTTCGAGGGCGTTGTTGGCCCAGCCTTGGTGGCCGGTGAGCACCCCGTTGTCAAACAGGTTGGCCGTGCCTACAGAAGCCACGGTGTCAAAAATGCCCAAAAACGCAACGTTGAGTTCAATGTCTGCAAAGAAATATTGGTTGCCGCGTTTGTCACACACATCGAGCAGCCAGTTCACAAACACGCGGGCCTCTGCTGCGCCTCGGCTGAAGCCAAACACAGACAGGTTGATTTGCACCACGCGCGGTTTATTGGGGCGCAGCGCTGTTTTGAGTTTGTTTTGCCAAGTGGTAAATGTGCTGCGCCTGAGCGCGGCGGGAGTGGTGACATCTGACAAAGTGGTGCAGGTGGCTTTGGCTGTCGAATCTGTAATAAGCAGATTTTTCGCTCCCTTCACATGCTCGTGTGGCGCATTGACCATCTGGCACATAGCCCAAATGATGCGGTGCTCGCCCATTTCAGCCACGCTGCTGCCGATGTTAAATGTTTGGCTGGGTTTGTTGTTGTCTCCGATTTCGGGGAAGGGGGTGCCTACGCCGGGGATGTAGTAACTTATCAAACCACTTTCAGGCTTGTATGGAAATGCTTGAAACAGTTTGACGATGTTGGTGTGTTTGCGTTTTTCTGGTGGCAGGTCTTCGTAGTCCAACTTCATGTTGTTGTTGGTGCCATCAAAGAAGATGCCGACTTGAATACGGCTCTCGCAATCGGTGCTGAGTTTGGCGGGTAACTGGTGTGCCATGGCCTGCATGCGCTGCATGGCTTGCTCGTGGGTCACGGCCGACTGTCCGTTGGCTGGGAATGGGGCAGGACAGGTGGTGCTCATTGGGCGTTCTCGTAGTTCCGTTTAACTCGGTTGCCATGTTTTAAATCTTCTTCGGTGGGGGCATACCACTCATCCCATTCGGGGCTGCTGGTCAACGCGACTTTGACGACATCGCCTGGGAAAAAGAAAACAAAAAACCGCCCTTCCTTGTCGTACTTAGGTAGGGGGACTGTTTGGGTTTTGACAGGACCGGGAATGTATTTGGGCGCACCATCGAAATATTTGATGTTGCCTTTTTCATCGCGAATTAATTTCCCGTCTTCTTCCCACTTCACCGTCACGCTCAATCCAGGTGTCCAGCGCTGCGGCACGATGACGCAGCACACGCCACCTCCTTGCCCGTGCATGGGTGCGGTCAAAACACCGCCCTCTCCATTGATAGAAATAGCCACGATGTATTTGTCGGTGTGGTTCACCGCGCCATACGACACGGCCCAAGTCGGGGTGTTGCCATCGCAGCCGCTGAGGGCAAAAAGGCTGCACAGAGAAAGTAGGGCGTAGCCTATAAAGTGAGCGAGTTGTTTCATGTTGTTGGTGCCATCAAAGAAGATGCCGACTTGAATACGGCTCTCGCAATCGGTGCTGAGTTTGGCGGGTAACTGGTGCGCCATGGCCTGCATGCGCTGCATGGCTTGTTCGTGGGTCACGGCCGACTGTCCGTTGGCTGGGAATGGGGTAGGACAGGTGGTGCTCATTTGCTATTGGCCTTTTGTTGAGCTTGTTCATGTGCTGCTTCTGCTGCTTCATAAGCAATGTCTTCTGGGGTAGATTCGTACCACTTATCCCATTCTGGGCTGCTGGTTAACGCGACTTTGACGACATCGCCTGGGAAAAAGAAAACAAAAAACCGCCCTTCCTTGTCGTACTTAGGTAGGGGGACTGTTTGGGTTTTCCACGGGACGGGCACATAGATCTTGCGACCATCTTCGTAAATAGGATCCCCCTTTTTATCGCGCTTCCAATCGCCTTCTTCTTCCCACTTCACCGTCACGCTCAATCCAGGTGTCCAGCGCTGCGGCACGATGACGCAGCACACGCCAGCATTTCCAGAGCCATGAGGAGGAGAAGTCAAAACACCGCCTTCTCCATTGATAGAAATAGCCACGATGTATTTGTCGGTGTGGTTCACCCCGCCATACGACACGGCCCAAGTCGGGGTGTTGCTGTCGCAGCCGCTGAGGGCAAAAAGGCTGTACAGAGAAAGTAGGGCGTAGCCTATAAAGCGAGCGAGTTGTTTCATGTTGCTTTTCTTGGGCTCAAGATTTCGCAGGCCAATGTTGTGCAAGCTGCCCTTTTGGGTACTGTTTGCTAGCCAATAAATTTAAATTGGCTTTGTTTTTCAGTGCCTCACCTTTCGTCATGCTCGCCGAAATTAACAAAGTCATTTTGTCGGCGAAATGGTCGATTTCATACTGTTGTGCCAGTTCACATATCAATGCAGTGTTGGTATGCATGGTGGAGGGCAATACGCCCTCAGGTATGACCTCGGGTGTTTGTGTGGCGATGTGGTGCAGTAGGGCATCTGCTTCCGCCGTATTCGCCATGGTTTGTATTTGTTCATCATCCAACACAAGGGGCAGCTGTGTCGCTGCATGGTTTGGTGCATCAAAACTTGGGCCTACTGGCAACGTCGCAACTTTGCCTTGTCGATTGATATACAGCCACTGACGAAGCGGCGCGGTTAGCCCATGCCACTGTGCAGGTTGGAGTGTTTGCTGCAAGCTGCATGCACTGCGTGTGTCTGCCAGTCGCAGCAGCACAGCTTCTTTGTCCGGTGTATATGCCCAACTCCATGCTTGCAGATGTTTGGCCAAGGTGTGTGCGCTTTGGTCACTGGCCCACAGGCTCAACATGGGTCGACCGCTGGCATGCGTTAGCCATGGGCGTAGCTGTGTTTGAACTTTCTTTAAGTCGTCACCGGGGGCAAACACTTGCACTAAGCGAGGTCCTAAGTGCTTCATGTCGGTCATCTCTTTGATTTGGTAGACGTTGATGCTTTTGTCTGCGATGGGTGTTTGCAACTCATCGGCTACATCAAAGGCACAGTCAAGCCATACGTACCAAGAGGTGTTGGGTTGTTGGCTGATGGCTTGCAGCAAGTCACGTTCAGCAGTGTCGAGCGTGGTTGGGTCTGTGCCGTATTTCATGGTTTGGCTTTCGCAAAGGGCATACCGCTTGTTAGTGCCTTGAGCATGCATTCGGGGCAGTCAGAAAAAGGCATGGTGGGCATTGCTACGACGGCTGCACTGGCCGGCGTAAACGTTTGGTGGTCTGCGGCATGCACAACGTCATAGCCCGGTGTGGTGACTTTGACACCGGCAGGTGTCACGCTTAACTCTGTTGCACCGCTCGTAAACCGTAAACCATCAGGTGCTTTTAAGTTAATCCAATCGCTGGTACTCATGATTTCAATCACCCGCTTGGCAATCAACTCCATGTCGTTGTCCTGCGCCTGCAACTGCACCTTGCCCTTGGCACTGAAGATGCGTACGCCT
>Ga0228699_1000315_pt1 | contig 40064 bp, 40 predicted proteins | sample McNCre217_Aug_MG_FD_178016 | JGI IMG/M metagenome (GOLD analysis project Ga0228699, IMG submission 178016) | Freshwater microbial communities from McNutts Creek, Athens, Georgia, United States - 2-17_Aug_MG | ecosystem: Environmental > Aquatic > Freshwater > Creek | place: USA: Georgia... | reverse complement strand
ACATGCGTTTCAAGAGTGCGATCAACCGCGCACCGCGTCAAAAAACACCAGGCTGGCCCGGTGAAAAACGCGAACTCAAACTCGAACTCAAGGTCTTGGCCGACGTCGGTTTGCTGGGCATGCCCAATGCGGGCAAGTCCACGTTGATCTCTGCCATTTCCAACGCGCGCCCCAAGATTGCCGACTATCCCTTCACCACCTTGCATCCCAACTTAGGTGTGGTGCGCGTGGGCCCAGAGCAAAGCTTTGTGGTGGCCGATGTGCCGGGGTTGATTGAAGGCGCGTCTGACGGTGCAGGCCTGGGCCATCAGTTCTTGCGTCACTTGCAACGCACACGTTTGTTGCTGCATCTTGTGGACATTGCGCCGTTTGATGAAGGTGTGGACCCTGTGGTGCAAGCCAAGGCCATCGTCAACGAACTCAAAAAATACGACAAGGCTTTGTACGACAAACCCCGTTGGTTGGTGCTCAACAAGCTCGACATGATCGCGGCTGATGAGCGCGACGCAGTGGTGGCTGACTTCGTGAAGCGCTTGAAATACAAAGGTCCGGTGTTCCAAATTTCTGCGCTCACGCGCGAAGGTTGCGAGCAGCTGATCAAAGACATTTACAAACACATCAAAGCGCAACAAGTCTCGGAGCAACCGCCCGAGTACGTGGATCCGCGCTTTGCTGAACCCACGCCCGAATAAGCAGCCATGACGCTTTCCACCTCCACCGTGTTGCGCGATGCACGCCGCATCGTGGTCAAGGTCGGCTCTAGCTTGGTCACCAACGAAGGCCGTGGTTTGGATGAACAAGCCATTGGCGAATGGTGTCGCCAACTCAGTGCCTTGGTGCGCGACGGGCGTGAAGTCATCATGGTGTCGAGCGGCGCGATTGCCGAAGGCATGAAGCGTTTGGGCTGGACAGCGCGTCCGCAAGAGCTGCACGAGCTGCAAGCCGCTGCGGCTGTGGGGCAAATGGGCTTGGCCCATATGTACGAAACCAAGCTGCGTGAAAACGGTTTGCGCTCTGCGCAAGTCTTGCTCACACACGCTGACCTCGCAGACCGCGAGCGTTACCTCAATGCCCGTTCCACGTTGTTGACCCTGCTCACGCATGGCGTATTGCCGGTCATCAACGAGAACGATACGGTGGTGAATGACGAAATCAAGTTCGGTGACAACGACACCTTGGGTGCCTTGGTGGCCAACTTGGTCGAGGCCGATGCACTCATCATCTTGACCGATCAAAAAGGTTTGTACACCGCCGATCCGCGTCGCGACCCATCTGCCACCTTTGTGCACGAAGCACGCGCAGGCGATGCCAAGCTCGAAGACATGGCGGGTGGCGCAGGCTCCAGCATTGGCAAGGGCGGCATGATCACCAAAATTTTGGCGGCCAAACGTGCGGCGGGTTCAGGTGCCTCCACCGTCATCGCTTGGGGCCGCGAGCCCGATGCTTTGTTGCGTTTGACGCAAGGCGAAGCGATTGGCACCTTGTTGGTGGCACAAACCCAAAAACAACAAGCCCGCAAACAGTGGATGGCTGACCATCTGCAGCTGCGTGGCTCCGTCACCATCGACGATGGCGCAGTGAGCAAGCTCAAAGGCGAGGGCTCTAGCCTCTTGCCCATTGGCATGACCGGCGTGGATGGCGATTTTTCCCGCGGTGAAGTGATTGCCATTTTGGATAGCCAAAGCCAAGAAGTGGCCCGTGGCTTGGCCAACTATGCGGCGGCCGAAGCGCGTTTGCTGTGCCGCAAACCTTCCAGCCAAATGTCGGAGTTGCTTGGCTACGCCGCCGAACCAGAGATGGTGCACCGAGACAACTTGGTGCTCTCCAAATAAGAAAAAGCCCATCGAAGTGGGCTTTTTTTATGAGCCTTCGCGCGGTTGGCGCAAAGCCGCTTGTGGGTCTGGGTCAAACGTGGCGCCAGGCGGTAACTCCATGTTCACGCTGGCACCAAACTGTTTAGACATGCCGCCTGCATCATGCGAAGCAGTGTGATGCCCACCGCCACGCAAATAACGGCTGCGGTTGTCTTGGCGCGGCAAAAAGCGCGACAGCTCGGTCAGCGCCATTTCGTACACGCCGCGTTTGAACTCCACCACCACGTCTAGCGGCACCCAATAGTCGTTCCAACGCCAAGCGTCGAATTCGGGGTGGTCGGTGGCACGTAAATTCAAATGGTGGTCAGGCGCGACCATCTGTAGCAAAAACCAAATTTGCTTTTGGCCTTTGTAAAACCCGCGCGCGTCTCGGCGGATGAACCGGTCTGGCACCTCATAGCGCAACCAATCACGGGTACGGGCCACGATGCGCACATGCTCTGGCTTGAGCCCCACTTCTTCGTGCAATTCACGAATCATGGCTTGCTCGGGTGTTTCGCCGCGGTCAATGCCGCCTTGTGGAAACTGCCAGCTGTGGGTGCGGATGCGTTTGCCCCAAAAAACCTGATTTTTCTGGTTGAGCAAGATGATGCCGACGTTGGGTCTGAACCCTTCTCGGTCAAGCATAATCGAACCTCAAATTTTTAAACTGAGTCGATTATGCACAGAGCTGCAGCACTTCACTCAGAATTTGCCCTAATTTCCCTACAAATTTGACGATTCGATTGCACGCATGAAAGCCTCCCAGTTTCTCATTTCCACCCTCAAAGACGCCCCTGCTGATGCCGAAGTGGTCAGCCACAAATTGATGATGCGCGCGGGCTTGATCAAAAAGCTCGGCGCTGGCATTTACAACTACATGCCCATGGGCTTGCGCGTGATCCGCAAGGTCGAAGCCATCGTGCGTGAAGAAATGAACAAGGCCGGCGCGATCGAGTTGACCATGCCCGTGGTGCAACCCGCTGAGCTGTGGCAAGAAACAGGCCGCTTCGACAAGATGGGCCCTGAGCTGTTGCGCATCCAAGACCGCCACGGCCGCGACTTTGTGGTGCAACCCACCAGCGAAGAAGTGGTGACGGACATCGCACGCCAAGAAATTCGCAGCTACAAACAGCTGCCCAAAAACTTCTACCAAATCCAAACCAAATTCCGCGACGAACGTCGCCCCCGTTTTGGTTTGATGCGTGGCCGCGAATTCATCATGAAAGACGCGTACAGCTTTGACCGTGACCAAGACAGCGCCAAGCAAAGCTACCAAGTCATGGCCGGTGCGTACCGCAACATCTTTGACCGCTTTGGTTTGACCTACCGCGCCGTGGCTGCTGACAGCGGCGCGATTGGTGGCGACTTGAGCGAAGAGTTCCAAGTGATTGCTGCCACTGGCGAAGACGCTATCGTCTATTGCCCCACCAGCAACTACGCCGCCAACATGGAAAAGGCCGAGGCCTTGGCGCCCACGCAAACGCGCGGCGCTGCGACGCAAGCCTTGACCAAAACCGCCACACCCGGCAAGAGCACCTGCGAAGACGTGGCTGCTTTGCTGAATGTTCCGCTCAACACTACAGTCAAGTCCTTGGTGCTGGCCACGGACACGCTCAACGACAAAGGCGAAGTCATCAAGTCGCAAGTGTGGCTCTTGCTCGTGCGCGGCGACCACGACATGAACGAAGTCAAAGTGGGCAAGCTCCCCGGCTTTGAAGGCGGCTTCCGCTTTGCCACGACTGGCGAGATTGACGACCACTTCGGTTGCAAGCCTGGCTACCTCGGTCCTGTCAATTTGAAGCAGCCCTTGAAGATCGTCGCCGACCGCGATGTGGCTGTGATGGCCGATTGGATTTGCGGCGCCAACGAGGTGGACTTCCACATGACCGGCGTCAACTTTGGCCGCGATGTAGCCGAGCCTGATTTGGTGGCTGATATTCGCAACGTGGTGGCAGGCGATACGTCGCCCGACGGCCAAGGCGTGCTCGCCATCGAGCGCGGCATCGAAGTGGGCCACGTGTTCTACCTCGGCACCAAATACAGCCAAGCCATGAACGCCACGTTTTTGGATGTGAACGGCAAACCGCAATTCATGGAAATGGGTTGCTACGGCATTGGCGTGACACGCTTACCTGCCGCCGCCATCGAACAAAACCACGACGAGCGAGGCATCATTTGGCCGGACGCGATTGCACCCTTCACCGCCGTGATTTGCCCTGTGAACATGGACCGCAGCGAAGACGTGAAAGCCGCTGCTTACAAACTCTACGAAGAACTGTTGGCCTTGGGTGTGGACGTCATCTTGGACGACCGTGGCGAGCGCCCCGGCGCGATGTTTGCCGACTGGGAATTGATTGGCGTGCCACACCGCGTGACCATTGGTGACAAGGGCTTGAAAGACGGCGTGGTCGAGTACCAACACCGTCGCGATAGCGAATCCACCAAGGTGGCCGTGGCCGATGTGCTGGCGCATGTGAAGGCCAAACTCGGTTTGTGATTTTCATGGCCCGCAGCCTGCGTCTTTTCAGTCGTGTGCTGTGTGCGCCATTGACGCGTGTTTCAAAGCGGCTCCGTTGGGGGCCGCTTTTGTTTTTGGCGTGCATGGGTGTTTCTGTGCAAGCAGGCACTCAGCGTGAAGAACCATTGATGGATTCGGTGCGCACTGCGCTCAGCGCTGCCGTGCATCAGTCGGGCCCGCCGACCTTGGTGCATGCCGACGTGAAAGCCGCCAACGCATTTCAACAATGGCTCACGCAAACCGAGGCGCGTTTAGAAAAACAACTGCAACGTCGCAAAGCCAGCCCCGTGCCGCAAGGCTTGGCGATGGCTGAACCCCCACACAAAGGGGTGGGGCCCAGCGCGATGCCTGACGTGCTCGCGCACGAATTGGCCAGCCCGCATTTGCGCCGAGAGTTTTTACAGACTGTTTGGTACGAAAGTCAACGCGCAGGGCTTGATCCCAGCTTGGTGCTCGGTTTGATTCAGGTTGAGAGCGGTTTTCGCAAATTCGCCATCAGCAGCGTGGGCGCACGCGGCTACACGCAAGTCATGCCGTTTTGGACGCGCGTGTTGGCTGACGGCGATGCCAGTGTGTTGTTTCAGGCACAAACCAATTTGCGTTTTGGTTGCGTCATCTTGCGTCACTATTTGAACGTTGAGAACGGAGATTTGTTTCTGGCGCTGGGCCGCTACAACGGCAGCCGTGGTCAAGCGCCTTATCCAAACGCGGTGTTGGCCGCGCAAAAGGGGTGGCAATGAAAATATGGATTCTCGTGTTGGCAACAGCGCTGCTGACAGGCTGCGCCACCAAAGCCTATCGCGCGGTCGAAAGCGAGTGCGCGCCGCAGGCGTGGGCGGATTACCCCGAGAACAAAGTGCAAGTGGTGCAAACGCGTCAACGCGTGATTCAGGTGTCCACAGGCATGCGCAGTTGCTTCAGCACACGCGATGGCGCACACACCAACACCATTTGCAACGACATCACACGTCCCGAGTACATCCCGTATCAAGAGACGGTGGTGATCGACCAAAACGAAGCTGTGCGCAAAATGGCGATTGAATCGTGCGCCGCCAATTTGTGCGTGCAACGCTACGGCAACGCCAAATGCAAAACTGATCAACTGCTGGTGCCTTTGCCGACACCCGGGGGTGAGCCTGTGCCCGCGCAATAAAAAACCCGCTGAGATTTCAGCGGGTTTGTGTTTGAGGGGCGTGAACTCCGCCCTCGCGTTGCTTAGCCGTTGATGGCTTTTTGTAACTCACCTGACTCATACATTTCCATCATGATGTCGGAGCCGCCAATGAACTCACCCTTCACGTAGAGCTGAGGGATGGTGGGCCAGTTGCTGTATTCCTTGATGCCTTGGCGGATTTCTTGGTCTTCCAAGACGTTCACAGTTTTGATGGCCTTGGCGTCAACGCCGCAAGCTTTGAGCACTTGCACCGCACGGCCCGAAAAACCACACATGGGGAAGCTGGCGCTGCCCTTCATGAACAGCAACACTTCGTTGCCCTTTACCAAGTCATCAATGCGTTGTTGTACGTCGCTCATTGCGTTTCTCCAAAACTAAAAACTGTGTGCATTATTTCACTGTTGGCCAGCGTCCGCCGCTGCACCGCAAGATGCCCGCCAAATCGGCATGGCTTTGCACGTGGGTAAAGCCGGCATTGCCCAGCAGGTCTTGCACCGCTTGCGCTTGGTCGTAACCGTGCTCCAGCAGCAGCCAACCGCCGGGTTTCAAGTTGTTCGGCGCTTGGCGCACGATGGTGCGCAAGTCGTCTAGCCCGTCGTGTCCCGATGCCAAAGCACTCAGCGGCTCGTGGGTGAGTGCAGCCAAATGCGCGTCGGCGCTGGCGATGTAGGGCGGGTTGGAGACGATGGCATCGAACAGTGTGTCGCCTGAAAACGGCGAGAGCCAAGACCCTGCGTGGAATTGCACAGCCAGCCCCAAGCGGGTGGCATTGGCTTGGGCGACTTGCAGCGCCTCGGTGTTGGCGTCCACCGCGTGCACATGGGCATCGGGGCGGCTGTGTTGCAAAGCCAGTGCAATCGCGCCACTGCCCGTGCCGAGGTCCACCACTTGTGGGGCAGGCACATCGGCCAAGCACGACAAAGCCCATTCCACCAGCGTTTCGGTGTCCGCGCGAGGGTCGAGCACGCGGGTGTCGACTTGCAGCGTGAGACCAAAAAATTCTTTTTGCCCCGTGATGTACGCCACCGGCTCAGTGGCCAAGCGGCGCTGCACAAACTGGGCGAATGTGCTGTGCGTGTCAGTGTTCAGCGACGCATCGCTGTTCATCAGCAACCAAGCGCGGTCGTTCAACGGGCGGCCTAAGGCGTGTAGCAGCAATATTTGCGCGTCCAAACGCGGTAGGTCCAGCGTTTGCGCCCAAGCGAGCGCCTGCTGCATAGACATCGGTTGAGTTTCTGCGGCGTTGAGGGATTTATCGGGCCCGCCTGTTTGATTGGCTGGCGTGCTCATGTGTTTTCCAAATCAGCCAACAGCTCGGCCTCGCGGGCATGGCGCAGCGCGAGCAGGCCTTCGCCCACATCGCCTTCCATGATTTGGTTGAGCTTGTACAGCGTCAGGTTGATGCGGTGGTCGGTCCAACGTCCTTGCGGGTAGTTGTACGTGCGAATGCGGTCGCTGCGGTCGCCGCTGCCAATCAAGCCCTTGCGCATGGCCGCGTCTTTGGCGGCGCGTTCTGAGCGTTCTTTTTCTTGAATACGTGCCGTCAACACGCGCAGCGCTTGCGCTTTGTTGCTGTGTTGGCTGCGGCCGTCTTGGCACTCGGCCACGATGCCCGTGGGCAAGTGGGTGATGCGCACAGCTGAATCAGTTTTGTTGATGTGCTGGCCACCCGCACCGCTGGCGCGGTAGGTGTCGATGCGCAAATCGGACGGGTTGATTTTGATGGCCTCTGCTTCGTCCGGCTCAGGCAGCACCGCCACCGTGCACGCGCTGGTGTGGATGCGGCCTTGGGTTTCGGTGGCAGGCACGCGCTGCACGCGGTGGCCACCCGATTCAAACTTGAGCCAGCCATACACGCCGTCACCCGAGGCACCGCCGTCGATGCGCACCACCACCTCTTTGTAGCCGCCCAGCTCGCTTTGCGATTCGCTCACGATCTCGGTGCGCCACCCTTGACGCTCGGCGTAGCGCAGGTACATGCGCAACAAATCGGCGGCAAACAAAGCCGATTCGTCGCCGCCGGTGCCCGCGCGAATTTCCACAAACGCAGGGCGTGTATCGTCCGGGTCTTTGGGCAGCAACATGCGCTGCAGTTCGGCTTCGAGTTGCACCAGCTCGGCTTGGGCGGTGGCAATTTCTTCTTCAGCCATGGCGCGCATGTCGGCGTCATCGCCGCCTTCTTGCAGCATCTGCTGCGCGGCTTGTAAATCGGCTTCGCGTTGTTGGTAGCGGGCGTAGCGGCCAGCCGTGGCGGTCACATCGGTGTGCTCGCGTGACAGCGCCAAGAACTGCGTCATGTCCTTCATGATGTCTTCGCGAGACAGCAAGAAGTCGAGTTCGTTCAAGCGTTGGGTATGGCGCTCAAGCTGAGCGCGCAGAAAGTCTTTCATGGGATCAGCGCCTAACGGTTGCCGCGCAAAAAGAAATGCTCAATCGCATGACGCGCACGCTCACGCGAATCGGCATCCCCCGCATGCAATTCAGCCATTGCGCCGTGCAGCATTTTTTGAGTCAGGCCGCGTGACAGGGCGTCAAGCACTGTATCCACATCGTCGCCTTTGGCGATTGCCTTGCGCGCACGCGCCAATTCGACACTGCGCCAGTCTTCGGCTTGGGTGTTGAGCTGTTGGATGAGCGGCACGTTGCTGCGCTGGTCCATCCAATGCTCAAAGCTTTGCACACCCGCGTCGATGATGGCTTCGGCTTGCGCCACCGCGGCTTGGCGGTTGGCTTGGCCGGTTTGCACCACGTCGGATAAATCGTCCACGGTGTAGAGGTACACGTCTTCGAGGGACTTCACCTCGGGCTCAATGTCGCGTGGCACGGCCAAGTCGACCATGAACATGGGGCGGTGTTTGCGTTGCTTCAGCGCCCGTTCAACTGCACCCAAGCCAATCAAAGGCAGGGTGCTGGCAGTGCAGCTGATGACCACATCAAACTCGTGCAGGCGTTGCGGCAAATCGGCCAAGCGCATGACTTCGCCGCTGAATTGGGTGGCCAATTTCTCGCCGCGTTCCAGCGTGCGGTTGGCAATGGCAATGGCCTTCGGATTCTTGGCCGCGAAGTGTGTGGCACACAGTTCAATCATTTCGCCCGCGCCCACAAACAGCACGCGGGTTTCGCTGAGGTCTTCAAACAGTTGGCTGGCCAAGCGCACGGCCGCAGCGGCCATGCTGATGGAGTGCGCGCCGATTTCAGTGGAGCTGCGGACTTCTTTGGCGACGGCGAACGAGCGCTGAAAAAGTTGGTTGAGCGTGGTCCCCAAAGCCCCGGCCTCTGACGCAGCACGCACCGCGTCTTTCATTTGGCCCAAGATTTGGGGTTCGCCTAAGACCATCGAATCCAAGCCGCTGGCCACACGAAAGGCGTGGCGGGCTGCATCGGCTTCGAGCAGGGCGTAGGTGTGGTCTTTCAGGGCTTCGGTGGAGACACCGCCAGACTGGGCGAGCCACGCCAAGGTCTGCTGCATTTGGGCTTCGCTGCCTGCGCAATAAATCTCGGTGCGGTTGCAGGTGGAGAGGATGGCCACCTCGCTGTTGGGTGCAAAAGTGTGGCGCAGGGTTGTGATGGTCGGACCCATTTGGTCGACCGCAAAAGCAAAACGGCCCCGCAAATCAAGCGGGGCTGTCGTGTGATTGAGGCCCAAAGCCCAGACTGCCATGGTGCAGATTATAAAATTTGTGGCATGGGTCCTTTAGAACAAATCATTCACACTTTTAACTTCATTGCGCCCGCATGGGCGGTGGCCCTGTTTTGCGTGCTCGTGGCTCGGTTTGTGGCCCGTCGGTGGCTGCCGTTGGCCAGCTGGAGTTGGCTGAAACAGACGGTGGTGAGTGGCGTTTTGGGGACCGCAGTCCTCGCTGGTGGCTTGGTTTTATGGGGTGTGGACGGAAAAATGGTCACGTATTCGGCCTTGGTCATTACGTGTGGCACGGCGCAGTGGCTGATGTGCAAAGGCTGGCGCAGTTAACCAACAGTTTGAGTGTGAGGCGAGTGAAGCAACGCCGCCAGACGGTGAGCAGGCCGTGTGCGCGGTGAGCGACATTCTGAGCGCAGCGAAGAGGAGCCAACGCGCATACGGCCTGCTCACCGTCCAGAAGTGACTTCAACCCAACACAAGACACCCCCAAAGCCAGTAAGTGCTCTCCGCCCCAAACCCCCGAGAACCCAAGCCCCCTGCGCTAAAATTGGCCCCTTAATTCGCGCCCCCCATGCGCCCTAGCGCGCACATCACACCATGAATGCTCCCACCTCGCTGAATCACTTGATCGCCACGGCTGACGAAAGCCCGCGACTGCGCGAAATTCCCTACAACTACACCTCCTTTTCTGACCGAGAAATCGTGCTCCGTTTGCTCGGCACCGAGGCGTGGGAGTTGTTGCTGCGTTTGCGCCAAGAGCGCCGCACAGGCCGCTCGGCCCGCATGTTGTACGAAGTGTTGGGCGACATCTGGGTGGTGCAGCGCAACCCCTATTTGCAAGACGACTTGCTCGACAACCCCAAGCGTCGCCACCAGTTGGTCGAGGCCTTGCATCACCGCTTGGGCGAAGTGCAACAACGCCGCACACCCGATGCCGATGCGGAGCGCGACCAGTTGGTCGGCCAGCTCTTGCAAGCCGCCAGCCGCGCGATTGAAACCTTCAGCCAACAGTTCGACGCGATTGCCGCGTTGCGCAAAAAAGCCGCGCGCGTGTTGGGCAAGCAAACGGCCAAAGACAACATCAAATTCGACGGCCTCTCACGTGTGAGCCACGTGACCGACGCCACCGACTGGCGTGTGGAATACCCCTTTGTGGTGCTCACCCCCGACAGCGAAGAAGAAATGGCGGGTTTGGTCAAAGGCTGTATCGACCTTGGCCTCACCATCGTCCCTCGTGGCGGCGGCACGGGCTACACCGGCGGTGCGATTCCGCTCACGTGGAAGAGCGCGGTCATCAACACCGAAAAGCTCGAAGCCATGACCGAGGTCGAGCTGCTCGATTTGCCTGGTATCAGCCATAAAGTGCCCACCATCTACACCGAAGCCGGTGTGGTCACGCAGCGCGTGGCCGATGCGGCTGAGCGTGGTGGTTTTGTGTTTGCGGTGGACCCAACGTCTGCCGAAGCCTCGTGCATTGGCGGCAACATCGCCATGAACGCGGGCGGCAAGAAAGCCGTGTTGTGGGGCACAGCGCTCGACAACCTCGCCAGCTGGCGCATGGTCACGCCCGATGCCGAATGGCTCGACGTGGTACGCATGGACCACAACCTCGGCAAGATTCACGATGCCGAAGTGGCGACGTTTGAGCTGCGTTACTTCAAGGCCGACGGCAAAACACCGATCCGCACCGAAACCTTGGCCATTCCCGGTAAGACCTTCCGCAAAGAAGGTTTGGGCAAAGACGTGACCGACAAGTTTTTGAGTGGTCTGCCCGGCGTGCAAAAAGAAGGCTGCGATGGCTTGATCACCAGCGCACGTTGGATCGTGCACCGCATGCCCGTGCACACGCGCACCGTGTGTATGGAATTCTTCGGCAACGCCAAAGACGCGGTGCCCAGCATCGTGGAAATCAAAGACTACATGTTTGCCGAGCAAAAGCGCAGCGGCGTGCTGCTGGCCGGCTTGGAGCATTTGGACGACCGCTACTTGCGCGCTGTGGGCTATGCCACCAAGAGCAAGCGCGGCGGCTTGCCCAAGATGCTGCTGATTGGCGACATCGCCGGTGACGATGCCGACGAAGTGGCACGCGTGACCTCTGAAGTTTCACGCATGGCCAACACCCGCAGCGGCGAGTGCTTTGTGGCGGTGAGCCCCGAAGCGCGTAAAAAGTTTTGGCTCGATCGCAAACGCACAGCGGCGATTAGCCGCCACACCAATGCCTTCAAGGTCAACGAAGACGTGGTGATTCCTTTGCCACGCATGGCCGAGTACACCGATGGCATCGAGCGCATCAACATCGAGCTGAGCCTGCGCAACAAGATTGAGTTGTGCGACGCCTTGGACGACTTTTTCGCCAAAGGCAATTTGCCTTTGGGTAAGTCGGACGATGCAGCCGATATTCCTACGCCCGAGTTGCTTGAAGACCGCGTGCAACAAGCCCGCTCGCTCATTGGCGAAGTGCGTGGCCTGTGGCAGCAGTGGCTCAACGAGTGCGATGCGCTGTTCCCACAACTGCAAGACCACACCTTGCGCGCGAGCTGGAAAACGCAAATTCGTGCGCAGTTGCAAAACATCTTCACAGGCGCGCAACTTGCGCCCATCTTGGAAGAATGCAACGCCATTCACAAACGCGTGCTCAAAGGCCGCGTATGGGTGGCCCTGCACATGCACGCCGGTGACGGCAACGTGCACACCAACATCCCCGTCAATAGCGACAACTACGCCATGCTGCAAACCGCGCACGAAGCGGTGGCACGCATTATGGTGTTGGCGCGTTCGCTCAACGGCGTGATTTCGGGTGAGCACGGCATTGGCATCACCAAGCTCGAATTCTTGAGCGACGACGAACTCAAACCGTTCGCCGACTACAAAGCCAAGGTGGATCCAGAAGGGCGCTTCAACAAAGGCAAATTGCTGCGCAACCAAGACGCCGATGCGTCGCTGCGCCATGCCGATTTGAGCCAGGCTTACACACCCAGCTTTGGCTTGATGGGCCACGAATCGCTCATCATGCAGCAGTCCGACATTGGTGCGATTGCTGGTAGCGTGAAAGACTGTTTGCGTTGCGGCAAGTGCAAACCCGTGTGCTCAACCCACGTGCCACGTGCCAACTTGCTCTACAGCCCACGCAACAAAATTTTGGCCACTTCGTTGTTGGTCGAAGCCTTCTTGTACGAAGAGCAAACCCGCCGTGGCGTGTCCATCAAACATTGGGAAGAGTTTGAAGACGTGGCCGACCACTGCACGGTCTGCCACAAGTGCCTCACACCTTGCCCGGTGAAGATTGACTTTGGCGATGTGTCGATGAACATGCGCAATCTGTTGCGCAAGATGGGCCAAAAGAGCTTCCGCCCCGGCAACGCCGCGGCGATGTTCATGCTCAATGCGACCAACCCTGAAACCATCAAGCTGGCACGCAGCGCCATGGTGGGCGTGGGCATGAAACTGCAACGCTTCGCGCACGATGCGCTGCAAGTGGTGGCCCGCAAACAAACCAAGGCACCGCCTGCCACGGTGGGCACCGCACCCATCAAAGAGCAGGTGATTCACTTCGTCAACAAAAAAATGCCCGGTGGCTTGCCCAAGAAAACCGCGCGCGCTTTGTTGGATATCGAAGACAAAGACTACGTGCCGATCATCCGCAACCCCAAGACCACCACGTCTGAAACCGAAGCGGTGTTCTATTTCCCCGGCTGCGGTTCTGAGCGTTTGTTCAGCCAAGTGGGCCTCGCCACGCAAGCCATGTTGTGGCACGCGGGCGTGCAAACCGTGTTGCCACCCGGCTACCTGTGCTGCGGCTATCCGCAAAAAGGGTCGGGCCAGTTCGACACGGCTGAAAAAATCATCACCGACAACCGCGTGTTGTTCCACCGCGTGGCCAACACACTCAACTACCTCGACATCAAAACCGTGGTGGTGAGTTGCGGCACGTGTTTTGACCAGTTGCAGAGCTACCAGTTCGACAAAATTTTCCCTGGCTGCCGCATCGTCGACATCCACGAATATTTGTTGGAGAAAGACATCAAGCTCAGCGCCGAGCAACAAGCCGGTTACCTGTACCACGACCCTTGCCACACACCGATGAAACAGCAAGACCCGATGAAAACGGTCAAGGCTTTGGTGGGCGAACAAGTGCGCAAGAGCGACCGCTGCTGCGGCGAGTCGGGCACCTTGGGCGTGACGCGTCCTGACATCTCCACGCAAGTGCGTTTCCGCAAAGAAGCCGAGTTGCAAAAAGACGAAGCCGCGTTGCGTGCCATGACGGGGCAAGCGAAGGGCGACATGAAGATCCTCACCAGCTGCCCCAGCTGCTTGCAAGGTCTGACCCGCTACGGCGATGACTTGCAAAACGGTTTGCTCGAAGCCGACTACATCGTGGTCGAGATGGCGCGCAAGATGTTGGGCGAGCAATGGATGCCCGACTACGTGGCCAACGCCAATGCTGGCGGCATTGAGCGCGTGTTGGTTTAACAGGAGCCCCTATGGCTGGATTGCAAAAAAACACGCCGGCACCGCAAGACATCACGGTGCACGGCGCATCGCGTGTGTTGGAGGTGAGCTTTGCAGACGGCGCGAGCTTTCGCATCCCGTTTGAGTTGATGCGCGTGTACAGCCCCTCTGCCGAAGTGCAGGGCCACGGCCCAGGCCAAGAGGTGTTGCAAACGGGCAAGCGCTTGGTCGAGCTCGAAGGCCTAGATCCTGTGGGCAACTACGCCATCAAACCCACCTTCAGCGATGGCCACGACAGTGGCTTGTTCACTTGGGAATACCTGTATTTCTTGGGCTCCGAGCAAGACCAGTTGTGGGCCGATTACGAACGCCGACTCAAAGAAGCTGGCACCGACCGCGATGCCCCCATGCCCGAAAAAGCAGGCGCGGGCTGTAGTAGTCACGCGCATTGATACCATTACCAATATGAGCAGCACACATTTCGGTTTCAAAACCGTTGACGAAAAAGAAAAAGCCAAGCACGTCCGTGGCGTGTTTGACTCAGTCGCGTCCAAGTACGACGTGATGAACGACCTCATGTCTGCGGGCCTGCACCGCGTGTGGAAACGCTACACCGTGATGGTGGCTGATTTGCGGGAGGGCTCGCAAGTGCTCGACATCGCAGGCGGCACCGGCGACTTGTCGATGGCGTTTGCCAAGAAGGTGGGCAGAACCGGCCGCGTGGTGCACACCGACATCAACGAAGCCATGTTGCGCACGGGCCGTGACCGTTTGCTCGACCACGGCGTGGTGTTGCCCACCTTGGTGTGCGATGCCGAAAAACTGCCGTTCCCCGATAACCACTTTGACGTGGTCAGCGTGGCCTTTGGCTTGCGCAACATGACGCACAAAGATGCCGCGTTGCGCGAAATGTGCCGCGTGCTCAAGCCCAATGGCAAGCTGCTGGTGTTGGAGTTTTCCAAAGTGGCTAAGCCGCTGGAGAAAGCCTACGACTGGTATTCGTTCAACATCTTGCCCAAGCTGGGCCAGATGATTGCGGGCGACGCATCGAGCTACCAATATTTGGCCGAGTCCATTCGCATGCACCCTGGCCAAGAGGAGCTCAAAGCCCTCATGAAACAAAATGGCTTTGGCCATGTGGACTTTCACAACATGAGCGCAGGCGTGGTCGCGCTTCATGTTGGAATCAAGTGCTGATCAACCAGATAACGACAACCGGAGATGACGCAATGAAGAAACTTTTGACAGCCCTTTTTGTGGTGGCCATGGCCTTTGCCACGATGCACGCCGAGGCCGCCAAACGTTTAGGCGGTGGCAAGTCCATGGGCCAACAGTCCAGCAACGTGACGCAGCGTGAGGCTGTGAAGCCTGCACCCGCAGCCACCCCCAACGCGGCTCCTACCGCAGCGCCTGCGGCTGCCCCTCATGCACCTGCGGTACCCGCACCACAGCCTTCTCGCTTCGGCGGCATGGGCGGCATGTTGGGTGGTTTGGCCGCTGGTTTGGGCTTGGCTTGGTTGGCGCACTCGATGGGCTTTGGCGCTGAGTTTGGTCAGTTCTTGATGTTCGGCTTGTTGGCCTTGGTGCTGATGATGGTGGTGGGCGCTTTTCTGCGCCGTCGCCAACCTGAAGCGGCCAACAACAGCCCTTACGCCTTCGAAGGCGCAGGTGCGATGAACCCCAGCACCTTGCCTCAGTACAACCCCAAAAACGTCGGCAACGACTCGTCGGCCCGTCCTGTGGACACGCACACCGACTTCACACCCGCTGCGGGTGGCTCGATGATCGGTTCTGCTTTGGGCGGCAACCAAACGTGGGGTATCCCCGCTGACTTTGACGCCGTGGGCTTTGTCAACGCTGCCAAGCAAAACTTCATGACCTTGCAACAAGCGTGGGATCGCTCAGACATTGCTTCCTTGCGCATGATGATGACCGACGGCATGTTGGCCGAAATCAAAACGCAATTGGCTGAGCGTGAAGCCACGGCCAATGGCCAAGTCAACCACACCGACGTGGTCATGCTCGAAGCGCAGCTGTTGGGGATTGAAGACTTGGGTAACAGCTACATGGCGAGTGTCGAGTTCTCAGGTTTGATCCGTGAAGAACCTTCCTCTGGCCCCACACCATTCCGCGAAGTGTGGAACATGACCAAGCCCAAAGACGGCAGCTTGGGCTGGCTGGTGGCAGGTGTGCAAGCCCTGCAATAAGCCGAGGCGTCAAATGGACGCTTAAACAAGGAATAATTGGGGACTATGGCAACACAGTCCCCTTTTTCTTGGTTGGCCGATGCAGCAGACACGCTGCGCGCCAAACTCCCCGCAGATTTCCCGCAATCCTTCACGCCGCCCGCATGGGCCGTGTCTGAAGTGCAGCAACGCGTGGTCCTCTTGTTGAACCATGTGCTCATGCAAGAGCCCGCCGCGCGCGACCGCTTGCAACGCCAAAAAGGCCGTCAAGTCAAAGTGTGCTGGCGCGACCAAGTGTTTCAATGCAGCTTCACGCCCGCGGGCTTGGTCGAGTTTGTGTCGAGCGACACCAACAGCAAAGCCGCCGATTTGGTGCTCCGCGTGAATGAGCCCTCACCGTTGGCCTTGGCTCAAACCGTGTTGCAAGGCGAGAAGCCACCGATTCACATTGAAGGCGATGTGCAATTAGCCGCTGAAATGAATTGGTTGTTCGACCACGTGCGTTGGGACCCCGAAGAAGATGTGGCCCGCCTCATCGGCGATGCACCGGCCCACACCTTGGTGCAAACCGCCAAGCGTGCGGTGGATGCGCTGCGTGCCTTTGTGCAACAACAAACCGCAAAGGCCGCCCCATGATGACCCGTTTGCTGCGCGGTATTTACATTGTGTTCATCGTCTTGCGCTACGGCCTGGACGAGTTGGTGCTCACGAGCTTTCAAAAGCCAGGCTTGCGTTTGCTCGCGCGCATCGTGTCTGTGGGGCGTGACTTGTCTGCACCGCGTGGTCAGCGTTTGCGCGAGGCGCTCGAACGCTTAGGTCCGATCTTCGTCAAGTTTGGCCAAGTGTTGTCCACGCGCCGCGACTTGTTGCCGCCTGACATTGCCAACGAACTCGCCAAGTTGCAAGACCGCGTGCCACCGTTTGCGTCCGACGTGGCGGTGGGCATTGTGGAGCGTGCGTTTGGTCGCACGCTGAACGACATTTTTGTGTCGTTCGAACGTCAGCCCGTGGCCAGTGCGTCGATTGCTCAAGTGCACTTTGCGGTGGTCAAAGACCGCAACGGCACCGAGCGCGAAGTGGCGGTGAAGGTGCTGCGCCCCGGCATGTTGACCGTGATCGACAAAGACCTGAGCCTCATGCGCATGATGGCCGCATGGGTAGACCGCCTGTCAAGCGATGGCAAACGTTTGAAGCCTCGCGAAGTGGTGGCCGAGTTTGACAAATACCTGCACGACGAGTTGGACCTCGTGCGCGAAGCCGCCAACGCCGCGCAACTGCGCCGCAACATGGAAGGCTTGGACTTGGTGTTGATCCCCGAAATCTTCTGGGACTTCTGCCACACCGACGTGATGGTGATGGAGCGCATGAAGGGCGTGCCCATCAGCCAGATTGACCGCTTGCGCGAAGCGGGCGTGGACATTCCCAAGCTCGCCCGTGATGGCGTGACCATCTTTTTCACCCAAGTGTTTCGCGATGGTTTTTTTCACGCCGACATGCACCCCGGCAACTTGCAGGTGAGCCTAGAGCCCAACAGCTTTGGCCGCTATGTGTTGCTCGACTTTGGCATCGTGGGCACGCTCACCGAATACGACAAAGAGTACTTGGCGCAAAACTTCACCGCCTTCTTCCGCCGCGACTACAAGCGCGTGGCCGAGCTGCATGTGGAATCAGGCTGGGTGCCTGCGGACACACGCGTGGACGAATTGGAGTCCGCCATTCGCGCAGTGTGCGAGCCGTACTTTGACCGCCCGCTGAAAGAAATTTCGCTCGGCATGGTGCTCATGCGTTTGTTCCAAACCTCGCGCCGCTTCAACGTCGAGATTCAGCCGCAACTCGTGTTGCTGCAAAAAACGCTGCTCAACATCGAAGGCTTGGGCCGTCAGCTCGATCCCGAGTTGGACTTGTGGAGCACGGCCAAGCCGTTCTTGGAAACATGGATGCTCGACCAAGTCGGCCCCAAGAAGCTCTGGAACCAATTGCGCGCCGAAGCGCCGCGCTACGCCAAGCTCTTGCCCGAGTTGCCTCGCTTGGTGCACGACTTTTTGAAGCACCGTCAAAACGACGGCAATGCACAGTTGCAACAACTCATCGAAGAGCAACGCCGCACCAACCGCATGTTGCAAGGCATCATGTGGGTGTGCGGTGGTTTCTTGGTGGGTGTGCTGGCCATGCAAATGTTTGTGCGTTTGCACCATTTCTTTTAAACACTTTGCGGAGTTGACCCGTGCTGCTCACACTCGTCATCGTCTATTTGTTGGTCACCATCGCCATTGGTTTGATGGCGGCCAAGCGCGTTCAAAACTCGGCTGATTTCGCCATTGCAGGCCGTCACCTGCCCATGGCCATGATCGTGACCACCACCTTTGCCACGTGGTTTGGCTCCGAGACAGTGTTGGGCATTCCCGCCAAGTTTGTGAACGGTGGTTTGCACGGCGTGGTGGAAGACCCGTTTGGCGCGGGCTTTTGTTTGATCTTTGTGGGCCTGTTCTTCGCGGGCAAGCTCTACCGCATGACGTTGCTCACGATCAGTGACTACTTCCGCGAGCGTTACGGCCGCACAGTCGAAGTGGTGTGCTCGCTCATCATCATGGTCAGCTACCTCGGTTGGGTGTCGGCGCAAGTCACGGCCTTGGGCTTGGTGTTCAACCTCTTGTCCGATGGCGTGGTCAGCCTAGAGCTGGGCATGGTCATTGGCGTGGCCTCCATCTTGGCGTACACCTTGTTTGGCGGCATGTGGTCGGTGGCGATCACCGACTTCATTCAAATGATCATCTTGGTGGTGGGGCTCTCCATCCTGGCCGTGTTCGCCGCAGGGCAGGCAGGTGGTGCGGACAAGGTGATTGACTTGGCGATCAGCCAAGACCTGTTCAAGTTTTGGCCCGAGCCCAACACCAAAGACGTGTTGTTCTTCTTTGCCTCGGCCATCACCATCATGCTGGGGTCGATTCCGCAGCAAGATGTGTTTCAGCGCGTCATGTCAGCCAACAACATCACCTCGGCCACGCGTGGCCCCGTGATCGGCGGCATTTGCTACATCGTGTTTGCATTTGTGCCCATGTTTTTGGTGGTCAGCGCCATGATCATCATGCCCGAACAAGCCACGGCGCTCATCGCAGACGATCCGCAAAAAGTGCTGCCCACGCTGGTGATGACGCAGATGCCGTTTGTCATGCAGGTGTTGTTCTTTGGCGCGTTGCTCTCGGCCATCAAGTCGTGTGCCTCGGCCACGTTGTTGGCGCCTAGCGTGACCTTCACCGAAAACATTTGGCGTCAATTTCACCCCCATCAAAGCGACGCGCAAGAGTTGCGCGCCATGCGTGTGACGGTGCTGGTGTTCAGCCTGTTGGTGTTGGGCTACGCCATTCGGATGCAAGGTTCGTCGATTTACGAAATGGTGTCGGGGGCGTATCAAGTGCCCTTGGTTGGCGCGTTTGTGCCGCTGACCTTTGGCCTGTACTGGAAGCGTGCCACCACGCAAGGGGCCATCTTTGCCTTGGTGTTGGGCTTGCTCACTTGGCTGCTGTTCTTGCTCACGCCTGCGGGGGATGAGTTTCCGGCTCAGTTGGCGGGCGTGTTGGCCAGTTTGACGGGCATGTTGGTGGGATCTTTGGGGCCACAAGCGATTCGCAATACCCACGCCAGCCACCACAAACTTGTGGGGGTGGCTTAGGGCGAGCCACCTATAATTCAGGGTTTTACCGAATCCGTCTCGCCATGCCCATTTATGCCTACAAATGCGGGTCCTGCGGCCATGCCAAGGACGTCCTGCAAAAGATTTCAGACGCGCCTCTGACCGATTGTCCAGCCTGCGGCAAGCCCACGTTTTCTAAGCAACTCACCGCTGCGGGCTTTCAGCTCAAAGGTTCGGGTTGGTACGCCACCGATTTCAAAGGCGGCTCGGGTGGTACGTCCGCGCCAGCCGCTGTCGCTGGCACGGCTGCCGCAGCCAGCGACACAGCTTCTGCCAGCACGAGTGCCAGTGCCGACTCGGCCGCTAGTTCCTCCACGCCCGCCGCAACTGGCGGCTGCGCCACAGGCTGCGCGTGCCACTGATTTTTCAAAAACACAAAGCATTTCATGCCAATTAAAAAATACCTGCTCGCCGGCCTTTTGGTCTGGACGCCACTGGTCATCACCGTGGCGGTGTTGAGCTGGCTGGTCGGCTCGCTAGACGGCGCGTTCATTGGCGTGCTGACGAAGCTGCGCTTAACCTCTCCCGACACCATTTATTGGCTTGAGCATGTGCCCGGTCTCGGTGTGATTTTGTTGATTTTGGTGCTGCTCGTCAGCGGTGCTTTGGTGTCGAACGTGGCGGGGCGTTGGTGGATGAAGCAATGGGACCGTTTGCTGAATCAAATCCCCATCGTCAAGTCGATTTACTCCAGCGTGAAGAAGGTGTCAGACACTTTGTTCTCTGACGGCGGCAATGCGTTTCGCAAAGCTTTGTTGATTCAATACCCACGCCAAGGCGTGTGGACCATTGCTTTTCAAACCGGCACGCCGTCGGGCGAAGTGGCCAGCAAATTGGACGGTGAACACATCAGCGTGTATGTGCCCACCACGCCCAACCCTACCAGTGGCTTTTTCTTGGTCGTGCCCTGTGCCGAAGTGAAAGAGCTCAACATGAGCGTTGACGAAGCGTTGACGTATGTGATTTCCATGGGGGCCGTCTCTCCCGGCACCCAAGCAATTCAAGAAAAGAGAAACTAAAAATGGCAATGCGCTCCCACTATTGCGGTCTCGTGACCGAAGCCCTCAATGGCCAAACCGTGAGCCTGTGCGGCTGGGTCAACCGTCGTCGTGACCACGGTGGCGTCATCTTCATCGACTTGCGTGACCGCGAAGGTTATGTGCAAGTGGTGTGCGACCCTGACCGTCCCGATATGTTCAAGGTGGCCGAAGACGTGCGCAACGAGTTTTGCGTGCAGATCAAAGGTTTGGTGCGTCCCCGTCCTGAGGGCACGACCAATGACAACCTCAAGAGCGGCAAGATCGAAGTGCTGTGCCACGAGTTGACCGTGCTCAATGCGTCGGTCACGCCTCCATTCCAAATCGACGAGGACAATTTGTCTGAGACCACGCGTCTGACACACCGCGTGCTCGATTTGCGTCGCCCCTACATGCAAAACAACCTGATGCTGCGCTACAAAGTGGCGATGGAAGTGCGCAAGTACCTCGACGAAAACGGCTTCATCGATGTGGAAACCCCCATGCTCACCAAGAGCACGCCCGAAGGCGCGCGCGATTACCTCGTGCCCAGCCGCGTGCACGACGGTCAGTTCTTCGCGTTGCCCCAGTCGCCTCAGTTGTTCAAGCAGCTGTTGATGGTGGCGGGCTATGACCGTTACTACCAAATCACCAAGTGCTTCCGCGACGAAGACTTGCGTGCGGACCGTCAACCTGAATTCACCCAGATTGATATTGAAACCTCGTTCTTGAGTGAAGAAGAAATCCGCGACATGTTCCAAGGCATGATCAAACGCGTGTTCCAAAACACCATCGGTGTGGACCTTGGCGAGTTCCCTGTCATGACCTACCAAGATGCGATGCACTTGTACGGCTCTGACAAGCCAGACCTGCGTGTGAAATTGCAATTCACCGAAGTGACCGACGTCATGGGTGATGTGGACTTCAAGGTGTTCTCTGGCGCTGCCAACATGAAGGGCGGCCGCGTGGTGGCCCTGCGCGTGCCAAATGGCTCTGTCGAAGGCGGGGGCATCAGCCGTGGCGAGATCGATGCCTACACCGAATTCGTCAAGATCTACGGTGCCAAAGGCTTGGCCTACATCCGCGTCAACGACTTGTCTAAAGGCCGTGACGGTTTGCAGTCACCCATCGTCAAGAACATCCACGACGCAGCACTCAATGCCGTGCTCGAGCGTTCAGGCGCGCAAAACGGCGACTTGATTTTCTTCGGTGCCGACAAAGCCAAGATCGTCAATGACGCGATTGGTGCCTTGCGTATCAAGATTGGTCACAGCGAGTTCGGCAAGAAAAACGGTTTGTTCGAAAACCGTTGGGCACCGATGTGGGTGGTCGACTTCCCGATGTTCGAGTTCGACGACGAAAACCAACGCTACACCGCCGTGCACCACCCCTTCACCGCGCCCAAAGATGGCCACGAAGACTGGATGGTCACCGCGCCCGAAAAGTGCATCTCCAAGGGCTATGACATGGTGTTGAACGGTTGGGAAATGGGCGGCGGCTCGGTGCGTATCCACCGTGCTGACGTGCAGCAAAAAGTGTTTGATGCGTTGAAGATTTCCCCTGAAGAGGCGCAAGTCAAGTTTGGCTTCTTGCTCGACGCCTTGCAATACGGCGCGCCTCCACACGGTGGTTTGGCTTTCGGTTTGGACCGCATCGTCACCTTGATGACCGGCGCAGAATCCATCCGCGATGTGATTGCTTTCCCCAAGACCCAACGCGCCCAGTGTTTGCTCACGCAAGCGCCAAGCGTGGTGGATGAGAAGCAATTGCGCGAATTGCACATCCGTTTGCGCAACCCTGACGCTGTCAAAGCCTAAGGTTTTGGCGAGGCACTTCGGTGCTCAACAAAAAGGCGCTGGTGACAGCGCCTTTTTGTTTCATGCCTGTGTGTCTAGATTCAGCACACTCGCCAGTGGCACATCGTTGGGTGCTTGGTAATCCGCCACGACCCATGCGCGACTGGGGTGTTCGGCGGCATCTTGCAAGAACGCCTTGATGATGCCAATCGACGCAAAGTCCAAGGCCACAAAAGGTTGGTCTAGCAACGTGACGGTGGCGCCCGATGCCAGTGCTGCAATCACCATCACTTTGCGGCGACTGCCGGCGGACAGCATGTGGAGTTGTTTGTCGCGGTGTCGTGTCATGTCGAGCGCTTCGGCCAAGTCTTGCAGCAGGGCCTCATTCCACCGTGGGTGGCTGGCGCGCAAATTCTCCCAGCAGGTGTGTACGGTGGTGGCATCGTGCTCAGGGCCTTGCAGGTCAACCCAAAATACCCCGCCAGCAGGCCGAGTGATGGTGCCTGCGGTGGGCTGCACATCGCCTGCTAGCAAACGCAAGAGCGTGGTTTTGCCTTTGCCTTCGTCGCCGCAAATCCAACTCACGCCCGCAGGCCATGTGTAGGACAGGTTGTGCAGAGGTCCGTGGCTGAGGTCTTGAACTTCGAGGTGAAAAGCGGGCGGTGTAGACATGCCTCATCGTAGCAACACAAGCGGGTTATCTTCGGGGGATCGACTACGATGTTTGCCAGTTATGACCGTTTCCAAATTTCCCGCACACCAGTTTGTCCTTTCCAGGCACGACCGTCACTTGGCTTATAGCTCGGTGGGCGATGTGGAGAGCGCGCATGTGTTGTTGTGCTTGCCGGGGCTGTTAGAAACCCGCGCCACGTTTGACCCACTGCTGCAAGCGGCCGAGGGTGTGCATGGTTTGCGCGTCATCAGCGTCGACCTGTGCGGCCGAGGTGATTCAAGCCCCATGCCCGGTGACAAGGGCTACACCATGCAGGTGTATTTAGAAGACATCGTGCAGTTCATTTGCAGCGAGCTGATGCCTGAGGGCAAGCCCGTTCCGCACATCGAGGTGTTGGGCACCAGCATGGGCGGCATCTTGGCCATGTACTTGGCGCACGACGCACACAACCACATCAACGGCTTGTTCTTGAATGACATTGGCTTGGACTTGCCGTGGCTGTCGATTTACGGTCTGTATGACGGCATGAAGCAAGCGGGGCGATTGCCCACGCCTGAGGAGATGGCTGAGAAGTTCAACGTCAGCATCGGTGCTGTGCTGGCCGTGCAGTCGCCCACGCATTTTGATTTGCCGTATCGCAAAGACTGGAAGGGCATGAAGTTTGGTCACTTGCTCAGTGGCTTCAAAGGCCATGTGCGTTTGATGCATGGCAGCGATTCAGGCGTGTGTACGGTGCAGCAAGTCAAAGACTTGACGCACGTGTTTCCAAATGCGAATGTGTTGGAGGTGGCTGGTGCGGCACATCCTGTGCCGTTCAATGGTGAGGTGAACCAGTTTGTGTTGCAGGAATTGAACTTGCCTGCGCCGATGAAGCCGGTTTCGCCCGCGGCGCCAGTCGCACCTGCGTTGGTGATAGAGCCGAAGCCCGAGCCTCGTATGGGCGTGTTGGGTTTTCTCAAGCAGCTGCTAGGCGCCACAAAGAAGTAACTTCTTTGGCGCGTGCGGCGTGCAGCGGGTCGGTCTCGTCCGTGGCTTTGCCGTGACGCGGTTGGATGTCGTGGCGGTCCACCAGTTTCAACCCTGCTTCACTGATCCAACAGATCAGCTCTTCACGCGTGCGCAGCCCCAAGTGCTCAGCTAGGTCAGACAAGATCAGCCAGCCTTCGCCGTTGGGGGTGAGATGCTCACGCAAACCGCTTAAAAAGCCACGCAACATGCGGCTGCCTTCGTCGTACACCGCGTGTTCAATGGGCGAGCTAGGACGTGCAGGCACCCAAGGTGGGTTGCACACCACCAATGGCGCTTTGCCTTCGGGGAACAAATCGGTTTGCACCAACTCAACTTTGTCGAGGCGCTGCAAGCGTTGCAAATTTTCACGTGCGCAGGCGAGGGCGCGTGGGTCTTGGTCTGTGGCGATGATGCGTTGCACGCCACGTTTGGCCAGCACCGCCGACAAGACACCCGTGCCCACACCAATGTCAAACGCGAGCGTTTTGTCTTGGATCGACGTGTTCGCTACGAGGTCCACATACTCGCCACGCACTGGCGAGAACACGCCGTAGTGTGGATAGATGCGGTTGTTGGGCGCATCGCCCAAAGCGGCAATCTCTACGCCTTTTTTGCGCCACTCGTGCGCGCCCACCACGCCCAGCAATTCGCGCAGCGACACCATGCAGGCGTCGCCGTTGGAGGGGCCCCACGCTTCGGTGCAGGCTTGTTTCAAATCGGGTGCGCGACGCAAGGGAATGCTGTAGTCGCCATTGAGTGGGACGATGACCATTGCCAAAATGCGTGCACGCTGGCCCAAGGCGAGGCGATGTGCATTGAAGGCTTGTACAGGTGAGACGCCAGCCGCTGGCTTTTTGTTTTTCTTGGGCTTGCGTTCGGTTCGACGCGCCAAGGCTTGCAGCAATTGGCGTGCGTTGTGAAAGTCACCTTGCCACAACAACCCTGTGCCTTCGCAAGCGAGACGGTAGGCAGTATCGGCAGACATCGTGTCGTCAGCTGCCACCACGCGGCGTGGTGCGGCAGCGCCGTTTTCGGCGCGCCATGTGGGGTAGGTGTCTAGTGGTGTGAACATGGCGGCATCATAGAGCGCAGATGCAATCTAGCGGTGCGCTTGAGGCACACTTAGGCCTGAACATGAAAACATTCAAAGTCGCCACCTATAACATTCACAAAGGCGTGCAAGGCTTGGGTCCTGCGCGACGTCTAGAAATTCATAACTTAGGCCACGCCGTCGAGCAGTTTGATGCCGACCTCGTTTGCCTGCAAGAAGTGCGTGGCTTCAACCGTCAGCAAGAGCGCCGTTTCAAGCACTGGCCCAAGCAAGGACAAGCCGATTTTTTAGCGCCCGAAGGCTACACGCCTGTGTATTGCACCAATGCCATCACCAAGCACGGCGAGCACGGCAATGCGCTGCTCAGCCGTTGGCCGGTGTTGCAGCATCGCCATGAAGACATGTCCGACCACCGCCTAGAGCAGCGGGGCCTGTTGCATGTGTCGGTGCACATGCAGGCGCGAGAGGTGCATGTCATCGTGGTGCATTTGGGGCTGCTGCCTGGCAGCCGCATCCGCCAAACGCAACAGTTGCATGATTTCATTGCCCGCGAAGTGCCTGCCGATGCCCCACTCTTGGTGGCTGGCGATTTCAATGATTGGGGCAATGCCGTGGCCAAGATGATGGCCACCGTGGGCTTGCACACCAACGAAGACAAACCGCACGTCACCTACCCCTCGCGTTTGCCCTTGGTGCAGCTCGACCATGTGTACGCGCGTGGTGTGCACCGGGTGGCCACCCATGTGCCCCGTGGTCCGATTTGGGGTCGCATGTCTGACCACTTGCCACTGCTGGTGGAGTTTGCGTGGGACGCGCCATGAACACCCAGCACGCCGCACACGACACGCGTTTGTTGCGCAGCGGCGTGGCCTTGTTTGCCGCCTTGATCGAGGCCGTGGACCAAGCGCAGCACGAGGTCTTGCTCGAAACCTACATTTTTGATTTTGCTGGCGCAGGCGCTGATGTGGGCCACGCTTTGGCCCGCGCTGCCCAGCGCGGTGTGCGCGTGTGTGTGGTGGTGGATGGCGTGGGGACGGGCGACTTGCCCACTGCGTGGGCGCAGCGTTTTGACCAAGCCGGTGTTCAGTGTCGCGTGTACTCACCACTGGCAGGTGTTGGGTTTTGGCTGCCCAGCCGTTGGCGACGTTTGCACCGCAAGCTCTGCGTGGTGGACCGTGCGGTGGCGTTTTGTGGCGGCATCAATATCTTGGATGACTTCATCGACCCCAACATGCCCGACGGTTTGAAGCTGCCGCGTTTGGACTACGCAGTCAGTCTGCGCGGGCCTTTGGTGCACAAGGTGCACGACGCCATGCGGCAGCTGTGGTCGCGAATTGAGGCGGTGCGTGAATTGCGCAGCCAAGACATTGCTGGCGCGTTTGAAGCGCTGCGCAGCGCCGACCAAGATTTAGATCTGCCCACGCGCGGCTTGGTGCAGCTGGTGTTGCGCGACAACGTGCGGCACCGCACGCAAATTGAGCGGGCGTATCGCAAAGCCATTGGCGCGGCACGGCACGAGGTGGTGGTGGCGAGCGCGTATTTCTTTCCGGGCTTGCGCTTGCGCCGTGCCTTGGTGTTGGCGGCACGCCGCGGTGTGCGTGTGCGTTTGTTGTTGCAAGGCAAGTACGAATATTTCTTACCCTACCGTGCCTCACGCCAGCTCTACGGCAAGCTCTTGGCGGCAGGCGTAGAAATTTACGAATACCACGCCAGCGTGTTGCACGCCAAAGTGGCGGTGGTCGATGGCCACTGGGCCACGGTGGGTTCGTCCAACCTCGACCCCTTCAGCTTGCTGCTGGCGCGCGAGGCCAATGTGGTGGTGCGCGATGCCGCTTTTGCCCAAAGCCTGCAAGACAGCTTGCACCACGCCATTCAAACCGGCGCCACAAAAGTCGAGGCCAACAGCTTTGCGCAGCGGGGCAGGTGGCAACAACTGGTGGACTGGGCCGCTTCGCTGGTGTTGCGCTTTGGTGTTTTCTTAACGGGTAAACGTTACTGAGCAAGGCCGGCCCTCTGCGGAACACGGCTAGCCGTAAGGGCTTTGCTTCGCTGCTACCATCCTCCCCATGACTGCAAAAGACAACTTCGAAGGCACCCCCGTATCCGTGAAAATTCGCGAGCGCATCACCGCTGCTCGCAAACGTTTTCACAGCAACGACAACATCGCCGAGTTCATCCAACCCGGCGAACTGGAAGCGCTGCTCGACGAAGTCGAAGTCAAGATGCAAGGCGTGCTCGACAGCATGGTGATTGACACCGAGCACGACCACAACACCGGCGACACTGCCCGCCGCGTGGCCAAGATGTACTTGCAAGAAGTCTTCAAAGGCCGCTACGTCACAGCGCCCGCGATCACCGAATTCCCCAATGCTGAACACCTGAATGAGCTGATGATCGTCGGCCCCATCACCGTGCGCAGCGCGTGCAGCCACCACTTTTGTCCTGTCATCGGCAAGATCTGGATTGGCGTGTTGCCCAACGAACGCACCAACGTCATTGGCTTGTCCAAATATGCGCGCTTGGCCGAATGGGTGATGGGCCGTCCCCAAATTCAAGAAGAAGCCGTGGTCCAACTGGCCGACTTGATCCAAGAAAAAACCCAGCCCGATGGTTTGGCCATTGTCATGGAGGCCAGCCACTTCTGCATGTCTTGGCGCGGCGTGAAGGACATGGACAGCAAGATGATCAACTCGGTCATGCGCGGTGCTTTCTTGAAAGACCCCAACTTGCGCCGCGAATTTTTGTCTTTGATTCCTAAAGGTTGATGCCATGCTCGTTCGTCTGTTGTATGTGAGCCGCTCTGTTCACCCCGAAACGCCTGAGCAAACCGAATCCATCTTGGCCAGCTCGCGCGAGCACAACTTGGCCAACGGCATCACGGGTGTGCTGTGCTATGGCGGTGGTATTTATTTGCAAGCCATCGAAGGTGGCCGCAACCAAGTCAATGCGCTTTACACCCAAATCGTCAAAGACCCACGCCACAAAGACGTGGTGGTGTTGGCCTATGAAGAAATCACCGAACGCCGCTTTGGCGGCTGGACCATGGGCCAAGTGCGCTTGGACAAACTCAACCCGTCCATCGTGTTGAAGTATTCGGAAACGCCCGAGCTCGACCCCTACAGCGTGTCGGGCCAAGTCTCGTTTGCCTTGCTCGAAGAGTTGATGGCCACAGCGTCCATCATCGGTCGCGCTTAATTGGGGTCAGTGCCCAATTAATTCGGCATGATGCTCATTGGCTGCGATTTTTCAAGCAGCCCTTCCAAGCGCAAGCCCATCGTCGTGGCTGTGGGCCATGCGTCCCAAGGCCGCGTGCAGCTGCAAAGCCTGCTGCGCTTTCACACCCTTTCAGAGTTTGCCGATTGGCTGAAGCTTCCCCAAACTTGGGTCGGCGGTTTTGATTTGCCATTTGGCTTGCCGCGTGAATTGGTCGAAGCGCTAGGCTGGCCCACCGACTGGCTGCCTTGCATGCAGCACTACGCCGCACTGAGCCGCGCCGAGATACGCGACACCTTCAAAGCCTTTTGCGATGCGCGCCCCGTGGGCGGCAAATTTGCGCATCGCGCCACCGACACCCCCGCAGGCTCTAGCCCGTCCATGAAGTGGGTCAACCCGCCCGTAGCCTACATGCTGCATGCGGGTGTGCCGCTGCTCATCGAGGCGGGCGTTACGTTGCCACGTTTGCACATGCCTGCTGCGTTGCGCAGCTCGACCGAACGCGCGGCACATGACGCCACGCGCATGGCGCTCGAAGCCTATCCGGGCTTGCTGGCGCGTGAGCTGATTGGCAACACCAGCTACAAAAGCGACGACAAAGCCAAGCAAACGCCCGAGCGCCTGATTGCGCGCAAGCAACTCTTGCAAGCGTTAGAGATGGGCCAAACCCGTCTGGGCCTGCGTCTCAAACTCACGCATGCCCAGCACGATACCTTGGTGGCCGATGCCAGCGGCGACAGCCTAGACGCCGTGCTGTGCATGGTGCAAGCCGCGTGGGCGCAGGCCCAACACGAAGCGGGTGACGCCCACTACGGGCTCCCCGTGTGTGACCCACTTGAAGGCTGGATCGTCACCGCTCAATAGATGAGGTGATTGGTATTAATTTTTTGAGTTGTTTTGGCTATAGTTGCGCATCGCAACACAGCTGCACGACGCAGGAGTTTTTATGGATCGCAAAGACTGGCTGGTGCCTTTGTTGGCCGCCGTCATCGGAGTCATGGGCACGTTGGGCGGCAGCCTTGTGGCGGGCTATCAACATGAACGTGCCATAGCGCGTCAAGCACAACTCGACATCGCCAAACAACAAGCGGCTGCGCTTGCAGAAGAACTCAACACCCTCAAACGCACCGGCTTGCGCTACATGACCGCCACCGATGCCTTGGTGAACCAGTTGGTATTTGCCAACGCCCGCGACAAAGCCTTGGCCGATCAGCTCGCCCTCGTGCAAAGCGCGAGCAACGAGTTGGTGTTGATGGCCGATGACGAACTCACGCGCCAAACTCTTGCGTTGAACCAAACCCTGGCCCGCTTGCTCATGCCCAAAGCCCAACCCATGGAGCAACGCTTGGCCGAACTTAACTTGCAAGTGGTGGAATGGATCAAACAGTTCAAACGCAGTCTAGAACTTTTGAAGATTCAACACGAAGAGGCCTTGGTTGCCAGAGGTAGCGTGCAAGTTTCAGCACAACTTCAGCGGTAAAGTTGATCAAATACACCACCCCATATCCGCAGGCAAAGTCTCTAACTGCCTGAGCTGCTGAATCGCCTCTGCATCGGTGCGATACATCTTGAGCAAGGGGTGGTCTTGCAGGCAACCGGCGCGGCGCAGCACGGTTTCTACGGGCAGCTTCATGCCGCTGACGTGCAGCGTCACACCGCGTTCGTGCAGCAGGTGTTCGAGTTTGGCCAAGGCTTCTACGCCAGTGGCATCCACGCGGTTGATGGGCAGGGCAAACAGGCACACATGGCGCACGTTGGGGTGCAGAGTGAGGTGCTCCATCACGGCGCGTTCGAGTGAGCTGGCCGCTGCAAAGTCCAGCTCTGCATCCATGCGCAGGGCGTAGAGGTGAGGGGCCAAGGGCGGCAGTTTCCACAGGTGGCGGTCGCGCAGGCTGCCATCGTCGTGCAGGCCCACTTCGATGATGCGCGGGTGCAAGCGCGTGTGCAAAAAGTGGCTCAAGCCCATCACCACACCAGCCAGAACGCCCCAATACAAACGCGGTGCCGATAGCAGGGTGATGACAAACGTCACCGCCGCTGTGGCAGCCTCGACCCGATCAATGCGGTACAGCTGCGCAAACGCGTGCGGTTTGATGAGCCCCATGACCGCCGCTACGACGATGGCCGCCAGCACCGATTGCGGCACAGGCTGCAACAACGCGGTGAAGAACAAGAGGATGCACAAAATCACCGCCACTGAAAAAATGGTGGCCCATGCCGACTGCGCGCCTGCGTACAGGTTGAGCGCCGAGCGGCTGAACGACGAACTGGTGGGAAACGCGCCGCATAAACCCGAGGCCACTTTGGCGAGGCCTTGGCCAATCAAGTCTTGGTCTTGGTCCCAGCGTTTGCCGCTGCGGTCGTTGTCGACCTTGGCGCTCGATGCGGTTTCTAAAAAACTCACCAGCGTGATGACTAGGGTGGGCAGCACGAGTTGGCGAAACACATCCCATTCGATGAGCGAGGGTACAAAGAGCGCAGGCAAGCCTTGCGGTAGCGCACCCACCACGGCTGTACCCGACGCCTCCAGCCCCAAGGTCCAGCTAACCGCTGCGGCGCCCAGCACCACCACCAACACGGTGGGGAAGGTGGGCCGCCAACGACGTGCCCACACCAACAGCACCAGTGTGACCACGCCAAACACCAAGCTGGCCCCGTCCACACCCGCGCCGGTGAGCACGGTTGACCAACCGTGCGTGAACCCCAGCAACGCCGGAATTTGCGACGAGATGATGAGCACACCCGCACCCTGTGTGAACGCCATCAACACCGGCGCGCTGACCAAGTTGAGCAACCAGCCAAAACGCGCAAAGCCCAGTACCACTTGCAGCAAGCCCGTCATGAGCGAGAGCCACACCGTGAGGTTGACCCACTCGGCGCTGCCCGGCGTGGCCATGCCGCCCAACGAGGCCGACACCAAAATGGCCGTGAGCGCCGTAGGGCCCACCGACAAGCGTTGCGACGCGCTGAACAGCACCGCCACCAACGCAGGCAACAGCGAAGCATAAATACCTGTGATGAGCGGCATGCCTGCCAACGCCGCATACGCCACGCCTTGCGGAATGACCATCAGGCCCACGCTCAAACCTGCGAAGGCTTCGCTTTTCAGGAGTTTGGAGCTGGGCTTGGGCCAGCTAAGAAACGGCAAGCAGTGCTTCGCAAAATACATCAGCCAATCGTAATAGATGCTTCGCCCGTTTCTGCTCCGTGGTTTGCACAATGCGGCTTTTGGTTGGGGGTGGTGCATGAGCTTCACGAAACGCGAGCAAACGACAGCAATGGCACGAGGTCTAAGGCCTTGGCTGTTTTGCGCGTTGTGGTTGGTGTGCGTGTGCATCGCAAACCTCGCCTACGCATGGCCCGGCATCGTCACCCACGTGAGCGATGGCGACACGGTGTGGGTGCAGCCGCTGCAAGGTGGCGAGGCCTACAAGGTGCGCTTGCTCGGCATTGACGCGCCCGAGATTTGCCAGCCTTGGGGCCCGCAGTCACGCGCCGCTTTGCATGCGGCGCTGCAAGGCCAAGTGGTGGAGGTGCGTGCCCGCACGCGCGACAGCTACGGCCGTTTGCTGGCTCAACTCACACGCCAAGGCAACGATGTGGGTGCGTGGATGGTGGGGCAGGGCTATGCGTGGTCGTATAGCTACCAACACAACGCGGGACCGTATGAGGCCTTGCAGCTGCAAGCGCAAATGCAGCACTTAGGGTTGTTTTCGGATGGGCGGGCGTTGCAGCCGAGGTGGTTCAGGAAGCGCTTTGGCTCGTGCCACACACCGGGCAGCTAGGGTTGCGCTGCAAGCGCATTTCGTTCCATTCCATGCCACGGCCATCGAGCATTTGCAGCTTGCCCACCAAGCGCGAGCCAATGCCCGTGATGAGCTTGACGGTTTCCATGGCTTGCATGGTGCCAATCACGCCCACCAGTGGCGCGAGCACGCCCATGGTGGAGCACATCACTTCTTCAGGCGCTTGGTCTGGCGGGAAGATGCAGGCGTAGCAGGGCGATTTTTCATCACGCGCGTCGTACACCGCCAGCTGGCCATCCATGCGAATGGCCGCACCCGAAACCAAAGGCACTGTGTGTTTCACGCAAGCCGCGTTCACAGCTTGGCGGGTTTCAAAGTTGTCGCAGCAATCGACTACCACCTGCACGGTGGGCACGAGCGCATCGAGCTGCGCTGCGTCGAGCTTGTGGGCCAGCGCGGTCACGCGCACTTCGGGGTTGAGGGCCAGCATGGCTTGCGAGGCGGACTCGACTTTGGCGTGCCCCACACGCGCAGTGGTGTGGGCAATTTGGCGTTGCAGGTTGGTGAGGTCCACCACGTCATGGTCGGCGATTGAGATGTGACCTACGCCACTGGCCGCCAAATACAAAGCCACCGGTGAACCTAAACCGCCTGCACCCACGATGAGTACATGGCTGTCGACCAAGCGCTGCTGGCCTTCGATGCCGACATCGTCAAGCAGGATGTGGCGCGAATAGCGCAGCAGTTGGTCGTCGTTCACCGCAGGGCTACAAGTGAATTACTTGTCTTTCTTCTCAACAGGACGTTCGGTTTGCGTCTTGCTCACCAGAACGGTTTGACCTTTGAGACGGTTCAAGGCTTGTTGCAATTGGAAGTCTTTGTCGCTGCCAAACTCAGGCGCACGGCGCTCGCTGTTGGGCTTTTTGGATTCTTCTTCCAAACGCTTCATGGCTTCTTCGCGGGCTTTTTCTTTTTCTTTTTCTTTCGCTGCGTCTTTGGTGTCTTTGCCTTGGCCACTTTCCAAGTGCTTGTCGAGGTCGGCTTCACGCATGCGCAGGATGGCGTAGGGGCTGCCCTCGGCAGTGTCGTCCACCAACACATCCGGCACGATGCCTTTGGCTTGAATGCTGCGGCCGCTTGGCGTGTAGTAACGCGCGGTGGTGATCTTCAATGCGGTATCGGGGCCGAGTTGGCGCACGGTTTGCACCGAGCCTTTGCCGAAGGTTTGGCTGCCCATGATGGTCGCGCGTTTGTGGTCTTGCAAAGCACCCGACACAATTTCGCTGGCCGAGGCTGAACCTTCGTTGACCAACACCACCAGAGGAAGGGTTCGGTAAATGCCTTTGGTGGTTTGGTGCAAGCGGGCTACAGGGTCATTGCCGCTGTTACGGCGGTAGAACTCGGGCGAAGCTTTGTAAACAAACTTGCTCTCAGCCAATTGACCGTTGGTGGACACCACGTTCACGTTCTCAGGCAAAAAGATGGCTGAAACAGCAACGGCAGCGTCGAGCAAACCACCGGGGTCGTTACGCAGGTCAAGCACCAAGCCTTTGAGCTTGGGTTCTTGTTTGTAGATTTCTTCGAGTTTCTTGGTGAAGTCATCGACCGAGCGGTCTTGGAATTGGCTCAGGCGAATCCAGCCGTAGCCGGGCTCCATCACTTTGCCTTTGACGCTTTGGGTTTTGATTTCTTCGCGCACGATGTTGACAGGGAAGGTGCGGTTTTCGTCTTTGCGATAAATGGTGAGGATGACTTTTGTTCCCGGCTCGCCACGCATGCGTTTGACGGCGTCGTTGAGAGACAGGCCTTTGACAGCAGTGTCGTCAATCTTGGTGATCATGTCGCCCGACTTGATGCCGCCGCGGAAGGCGGGTGAGCCTTCGATGGGCGACACAATTTTGACGAGGCCTTCTTCTTGGGTGATCTCAATGCCCACGCCCACAAAGCGACCGGTGGTGCCTTCGCGGAATTCTTTGAACGTCTTTTTGTCGTAGTACTGCGAGTGGGGGTCGAGGCTAGCCACCATGCCGGTGATGGCATCGGTGATGAGCTTTTTTTCGTCCACGGGCTCGACGTAGTCGCTCTTGACCATGCTGAACACTGCAGCGAGCTGCTGCAGCTCTTCGAGCGGCAGCGGGGCCATGTTGGCGCGTGCTGCGGTTTGCAACGAAACAGTGGTCAGCGCGCCGGTCAGGGCGCCAACGGCGACCCAGCCTGCAATCTTGAGTTTTTGACGCATGTGGCCTTCGAGAGTAGACAAATTGATAAGGGCTCAATATACAACGCGCCCAGAGGGCGCGCTGTGAGTGGGAGGATTAGGCTTTGCCTTGTGTGGCTACTGCGGCAGCGGCCTTCGCCGCGGCTTCGGCATCACCCAAGTAGTAGTGGCGGATGGGCTTCAAGTTCTCGTCCAGCTCGTACACCAAAGGGATGCCGTTGGGGATGTTCAAGCTCACGATGTCTTGGTCGCTGATGCCGTCCAAATACTTGATAAGCGCGCGGATGGAATTGCCGTGCGCCGCGATGACGATGCGCTTGCCCGACTTGATGGCGGGGGCGAGCGCTTCGTTCCAGAAGGGCACCACGCGGGCCACGGTGTCTTTCAAACACTCGGTCAAGGGCACGGGGTTGGGTTCAAAGCGGGTGTAGCGCGGGTCGTTGCGCTCGCTGCGGGGGTCGTTGGCTTCCAGCTCAGGAGGCGGGGTGTCGTAGCTGCGGCGCCAGACCAGCACTTGCTCGTCGCCGTATTGCTTGGCCATGTCGGCTTTGTTCAGGCCTTGCAAGCCGCCGTAGTGGCGCTCGTTCAAACGCCAGCTTTTGACCACGGGCAACCAAGTTGCGTCCATCTCGTCCAAGGCGAGGAACAGGGTGCGAATGGCACGCTTCAACACGCTGGTGTAGGCCACGTCAAACTCATAGCCTTCAGCCTTGAGCAGCTTGCCCGCGTTTTTGGCTTGTTCCACACCGGTGGGGGTGAGGTCTACATCGGTCCAGCCGGTGAAGCGGTTTTCAAGGTTCCAAGTGGATTCGCCGTGGCGGATTAATACGAGCTTGTACATGGTGTAAATCAACAGAGTCAGTGAAAGATTGGCCGTGATTTTAGAATGCTGCCCTGACGCGATACTTTTAACCCTCCCTTATTCGTTTTTTGAATTGGATTCCCCTGTGAAATTTATTCTCGACAACTGGATGTTGATGGCCATTGCCCTGAGCAGCGGCTTCTTTTTGTTGCTGCCCGTGGTGCAAGGTGCCGCTGCCAGCGGCATCACGCCCGCCGAGGCTGTGCAGTGCATGAACCGCGAAAAAGGCGTGGTGGTGGACGTGTGCGGCGCAGACGAATTTGCGCAAGGCCACGTCAAAGGCGCGGTCAACGTGCCGTTGGACCAATTGGAAAGCAGCTTGGACAAAGCCGTGAAAAACAAAAGCACGCCTGTCATCATGGTGTGTGCGGCGGGTGCGCGCTCGAAGCGTGCCCAAGCGATTGCCCAAAAACTGGGTTACGAGAAGGTGCATTCGCTCAACGGCGGGCTCAAAGCCTGGAAAGAAGCTAATCTGCCTGTGGCCAAAGCCTGATTGTTGGCGCATTCATTCGGAGAACACACCATGTCACCCGTCAAGATGTACACCACCGCCGTCTGCCCGTATTGCATTCGTGCCAAGCAACTGTTGCAAAGCAAAGGCGTGACGCAGATTGAAGAAATCCGCATCGATACCGACCCCGAGCAACGCGCGCACATGATGGAAATCACAGGCCGCCGTACCGTGCCGCAAATCTTCATTGGCGACACGCATGTGGGCGGTTGTGACGATTTGGTCGCCTTGGACGCCAAAGGCGGCTTGCAGCCTTTGTTGCAGCCGTGAGCTGACATAATCCAGCCATCCCGATTTGCTGCCCGCTTCGGTGTTGCCGATGCGGGCATTTTTTTGTTTTAGGAAATCACCATGTCAGACGAACAACAAGCCACACCAGTCTTCCAAATTCAACGCGTTTATTTGAAAGACCTGTCGTTGGAGCAACCCAACTCACCCGCCATCCTCACCAGCACCGAGCAACCTTCGGTGGACATTCAGTTGGGTGTGGGCATGGAACAAGTGGCCGACGGCATTGTGGAAGTCACTGTGACCGCCACCGTGACCACCAAACTCACCGACAAAGTGGTGTTCTTGGTGGAAGCCAAGCAAGCCGGCATTTTTGAAGTGCGCAACTTGCCTGAAGACCAAATGGGCCCCGTCATCGGCATCGCTTGCCCGCAAATCATTTACCCGTACCTGCGCGGCAACGTGGCCGATGTGATTCAGCGTGCGGGCTTCCCTCCTGTGCACTTGGCGGAAATCAACTTCCAAGCCATGTACGAACAACAGCAGCAACAAGCCGCTGGCGCCGTTCAGTAATTGCGCGCTTAGGCTGTCGACATGAAGATTGCCGTTTTAGGTGCAGGCGCGTGGGGCACAGCGCTGGCGATCAACGCTGGCGCACACCACACCGTGACGTTGTGGGCCCGCGATGTGCCCCAAGCCCAAGCCATGCAAGCCGAGCGTGTGAACACACGCTACTTGCCTGACTTGCCTTTCACCGCAGGCGTGCACGTATCGTCAGCCCCTCTCGGCCCTTGGCTGGCCGAGCAAGATTTGGTCGTCATCGGCTCACCCATGAGCAGCCTGCGTGGCATGCTGGCGCAGCTCGCGCCCATTTTGGGTAGCAAGGTGCCTGTGGCGTGGTTGTGCAAAGGCTTTGAAGCGGCATCGGTCGGTGATGGTTGCATGGCCCACGAAGTCAAAGCCCAAGTGGCCCCCGCGTTGCGTGGCGGTGCTTTGAGCGGTCCCAGCTTTGCGCAAGAAGTGGCACGCGGCATGCCCACCGCCTTGGTGGCTGCTAGCGACGATGCCGCCACACGCGACGCTATGGTGCAAGCCTTTCACAACACCAGCCTGCGCGTGTACGCCAACGACGACATCGTGGGGGTGGAGGTCGGCGGTGCGGTTAAAAACGTGTTGGCCATCGCCACCGGTTTGTGTGATGGCTTGCAGCTCGGCCTCAACGCCCGTGCCGCACTCATCACTCGTGGTTTGGCCGAAATCACCCGCCTCGGCGTGGCGCTGGGTGCCAAGACCGAAACCTTCATGGGCCTCTCAGGCTTGGGCGACTTGGTACTCACCTCGACAGGCGACTTGAGCCGCAACCGCAAAGTGGGCCTCGCCTTGGCCCAAGGCATGACCTTGCAGCAAGCGGTCGATTCACTCGGCCATGTCGCCGAAGGTGTGTATTGCGCCCGTACGGTGGTGCAACGTGCGCAGCACTTGGGGGTGGAGATGCCGATTGCGCAGGCCGTGGTGGCCTTGCTTGATGGTGACATCACGCCCGCGCAAGCTGTGGCTGTGTTGATGGGGCGTGGGGCCAAGGGTGAGAACTAAGCGCTTTGCGCCCTGGCTACTTCTTGCGGGCTTGTTCGCAGTGACCGCCAGCGATGCCAGCCAAGACCGCGCCAACATGGACCCCGTTGATCCCCTCAAGCCAGAGCAAACCGTGGCTTGGAAGGCCACACTGGGCAGCTACCGCGATTCCACGACTCACGCCACGGCAACGGATGTCAATCTGCGCGGCAACACCCAAGACACCAAATTCTGGTTGGGTTACTACCAAGATCAAGACAACTTCACGCAGTCGCGTGCGGGGGTGGAGCAGTCCACCCGCTTGGGCGCTTATGGTCAGTTGATTTCTTCTTTGCAAGTCGCCAGCGGTGGCTTTGTGGGGGGGGGTCTGACGTGGGATGGCAAGCAAGATGGGGTGGATGGGTTCTCGCCGCTCCTAGGCTGGGGGCGTACCAACGTCAAGACGTACTACAACCTGAACTTCGATCCGAACGATTCGGTGTTGTGGGGTGCTTCATATTCACAAAGCAAGCTCGGCCAAATCTCGCTGTACCAAATTTTTGATGACCGTTTGCACACGGGGCAACGGGTGACGCACTTGGTGTGGCGCGGTGTTCTACCTAACACTTGGGGTGTGACGGTGGATGCGTTTGAACGCACGGGCGCGAGTGATGTCGGTGAGCCACGCGTCAAAGGCAATGGCCTCTCGCTGACCGTGGATGTGCGTGATTATTTTGTGCGTGTGGTGTACGACCAAAAGGCCAACTTCACCGATGCCAACATGACGCGGTTGGCGGTGGGGTTTCGGTTTTGAGGCTTGCCTCAAACTTCTAAGTTATCAATCAACCGCGTCTTGCCCAATTTAGCCGCGCCCAACACCACCAGCGGCTCAGCGCAGGGGCCGTTTAAAGGCGACAAGTCATGCTGGCGGCGTAAGGTGATGTAGTCAGGCGCCCAACCGCGTTGGCGCAGAGCGTCCATCGCCGCCGTTTCTAAAGCCGCCACATCCAGCGCACCCGCAGCATTGCCCGCGCGGGCCGCAGCGGCCAAGCCTTTCAAAGCCATCGACAGTTGTACGGCTTCGGCGCGTTCTTCGGCACTCAGGTAGCCGTTGCGTGAACTCAACGCCAAGCCGTCTTCGGCGCGGCGGGTTTCGCTGCCGATGATGTCGATGGGCAGCGCCATTTGCTGCACCATGCGGCGAAGGACCATGAGTTGTTGGTAGTCCTTCTTGCCAAACACGGCCACGTCGGGCTGCACGATGTTGAAGAGCTTGTGCACCACGGTGCTCACGCCCACAAAAAAGCCGGGGCGAAACGCGCCTTCCAAAATGTCGGCCAGCTCGGCGGGCGGGTGCACTTTGAACACTTGGGGTTCGGGGTAGAGGTCTTTTTCAGACGGGGCAAACACCACATCGCAGCCGTTGGCTTTGAGCAGTTCGCAGTCGCGCTCAAAGGTGCGGGGGTAGGTGTCAAAGTCTTCGTTGGGGCCAAACTGCAAGCGGTTCACAAAAATGCTGGCCACGGTTTTGGCGCCCACCCCCGAGCCCGATGCAGGTGCGCGGCTGTCTGCTTCGGCACGGGCCAAGCGCATGAGGTCTAAGTGGCCGTCGTGCAGGTTGCCCATGGTGGGCACAAAGGCGCGCAGGCTGGCGCCGTGGAGGGCGCGGCGCAGGTCCGCGAGGGTGTGAACGATTTGCATGAAGCGAGAGGCGTGAGGGTTTAGGCCCACGCGTGTTTGGCGTTGTCGGGGAAGGTGCCGTTTTTCACAGCGGCCACATAGGCGCTCATGGCGGCTTGCACGCTGTTGTGGCCTTCCATGAAGTTGTGCACGAACTTGGGGTTCTTGCCCAAGTTCACGCCCAGCATGTCGTGCATGACCAGCACTTGGCCCGCCGTGCCGTTGCCTGCGCCAATGCCAATGGTGTGGCAGGTGGGCAGCTCTTGCGTGAGAGCGGTGGACAGTGGCTCGGGCACCATTTCCAGCACCAGCATGGTGGCGCCAGCGTCTTGCAACGCAACGGCTTCTCGGCGCAGTTGGGTGGCCGATTCGCCACGGCCTTGCACGCGGTAGCCGCCCAAGGCGTGAACGGTTTGGGGCGTGAGGCCTAAATGGGCGCACACGGGGATGCCGCGTTCGACCAAAAAGTGCACGATCTCGGTGGTCCAGCCACCGCCTTCGAGTTTGACCATGTGAGCGCCCGCTTGCATCAACACCGTGGCACTGCGTAGGGCTTGCTCTTTCGATTCTTGGTAGCTGCCGAAGGGCAAGTCGCCAATGATCCACGCGGTGCCTTGCACGCGGCGGATGCCGGTGGCCACGCTTTCGACGTGGTAACGCATGGTGTCGAGCGTCACACCCACGGTGCTGCTGAGGCCTTGGCAGACCATGCCCAGCGAGTCGCCCACCAAGATGCATTCCACGCCAGCGGCATCGGCCACGGCAGCAAAGGTGGCGTCGTAGGCGGTGAGCATGGTGATTTTTTCACCACGCGCGCGCAGCTCGTTCAAGCGGGGCAAGCTGATGGGCTTGCGTGCGGCCACGGGGGACGCGGGGGGCAAAGTGCCGTAGGGCGAAGCGTGGGTGTTGCTCATAGAACGTGTGTGGCGCAAAGCCAGTCCTGTGTTGCCGAGGGAGTGTGGAGTTTACGTGGCTCTTTACGTGGTTTTTTACGTCG
>Ga0228699_1000313_pt1 | contig 40278 bp, 46 predicted proteins | sample McNCre217_Aug_MG_FD_178016 | JGI IMG/M metagenome (GOLD analysis project Ga0228699, IMG submission 178016) | Freshwater microbial communities from McNutts Creek, Athens, Georgia, United States - 2-17_Aug_MG | ecosystem: Environmental > Aquatic > Freshwater > Creek | place: USA: Georgia... | reverse complement strand
AAGCGCGCGTGCTCATCCATGCTCGAAGAAATCACGTTGGCCAATAGGGTGGTTCCGCGCACGATGCCAACCCCGGTTTCATCACAGGTCGACTCGATGCCAAGAACCACGGGTTCGCGGCCGGTGCTGCGCTGCGGCATGATCAAACGCATTATCCAAGCATCGATGCCGGCGGGCTGATAGTAGTTTTTGCGGGTGTCGATGTGTTCGAAACCGAGGGCAAAATAAAGTTTCTGCGCGGCCGGGTTGTCGGCGCGAACCTCGAGAAAAATCTCTTGGGCGTGAAGTCTTCTGGCTTCATTCAAAAGCGCATCCATGAGCGCCCGGCCCAAACCTTTACCGCGCACCGATGGCGAAACCGCGATGGTCTGAATGTCGCCCTGGTCGCTTGCCGGCACCTTGCTCAGGCCCGCATAGCCAACCAGCTTTTCATCGATGGTGGCCACCAAATAGGTGGTGTGATGAGCCAAGAGCTCGAAGTGCATGTTCTCGGCAGACCAGGCATCCTGAGGAAAACACTCGTGCTCGAGCGCCATAATCTCACCCAAATCGGCCTCGGTTGCAGGGCGAATAATCCAGTTCGTCATCCACTCACCCGCTTGCCAAAATCGCGAAGGTTTTTCGGTTCCACGGCATCTGGGTTGCGCAGATAAAGCGCGGTGACATCATGGCTTTGAACGCCTGCTGAAAGTTGGGCTTCAAATAATTCACCGATGGCGGCCGCCGAAATTGCTAGCTCAGTTTTGGCCGGGGTTATGCCCGCGGCAGCCAAGTGTTCTTCGATGTCAGTCGGTCGGTTCACCGATGGGCCCTCGATGCAAACCGGAACACCGTGGGCGTCCAAGCCGGAATACAACGCCCAGTAGTGCTCGCTGCGGCGGGCATCTGAGGTGACCAAGAGTGGGCCGGTTGAAGGCGCGTGCGCGGCGGCCTTCCCAGCTCGGGCAAGAAACTCTCGGCGGGCAATCGCATCGAGGCTAATCACGCCAAATAACCTGGCTCCCGTGCCCTCGGCAAACATAATTGCAGCGGCAATGCCAACTCGAAGCCCGGTGAACGGCGCCGGGCCGCGGCCAACCACAACCGAGGTGATTTGAGCGGGTTGAACTCTTGCCTGCGCCAACGCCGACGCAATGGCGTCACCGATCGATTCGGTGTGACTTCTGGTGTCGGCAATCTCAACTTCGGCGAGCGCAACTCCGTCGCGAAGCACCGCAACCGAGGTGCCCGATGAGGTATCGATGGCTAATAGGCAACTCACGCGAGACTAACCTCAGCCCAGCGAGGTCCATAACCGTTGATGGCCACAATTCGTGGGTCAACCGCTTCCTCTTCATCCTCAGCATGGCGGGTCGCGCGTTCGCGCTCGATAATGATTTCGACCCAATCCTCAACCAGGCCGTCGGCCATCCCCTTGCCCCACTCAACTAAAACAATCGAGTTCTCATAGTCAATGTCGAGGTCGTCAAGTTCGAGTGGGCTGCCCAGGCGGTATGCATCGACGTGCACCAAAACCGGCCCACCATCCTCGCGCTTATGGGTTCTGGCAATCACAAAAGTTGGGCTCGACACATTACCAATCGCGGTCAGCCCCTCGCCCACACCGCGGGTGAATGTGGTCTTGCCCGCGCCCAGCGGCCCGGTTAGAACAACCACATCGGCCGCGGCAAGCAGGTGAGAAAATTTGATTCCCAACTCGTGCATTGCCTCAGGGGTCGAGACTTCGAGTTTGGCGATTTGGTGAGGCATCAGTTCAGGCCCAAGAACGTTCTCTTGAAGCGCCCGCCCATCCTGGTGACAATTTCATAGTTGATGGTGTCTGCGGCATTGGCCAGGTCATCGGCCGATGGCACGCCCGAGGCAGGGTCACCAAACAGCGTGACCAGGTCGCCGGCTTCGACTTCATCGTCACCCACATCGATGACAAACTGGTCCATCGCGATGCGTGAAGAAATTGGGTAGGTCTTGCCATGAATTGACACCGATGCGTTTCCGCTGGCATTGCGCGGCAGACCTTCGGCATAGCCAATCGGTACTAAGGCCAGTGTGGTTTCGGCCTTGGTTCGGTGCTGATAGCCATAGCTGACGCCTTCACCGGCAGCCACCCGCTTGACCTGAGTGATGTGTGCGGTGGCAGTCATCGCTGGGCGAAGCCCATACTCTTTCGAGTGGTGATCGGCAAATGGTGACAACCCATACAAGGCCACGCCAACGCGAACCATTTCATAGTGTGCCTGCGGGTAGTTCAGCGAACCGTCAGATGCGGTTAGGTGACGCAGCTCAAACTTCAATCCGGCCTCGCGGGCCATCTCGACGGCCGCATCGAAGCGCGAAATCTGCGCCAGATCCTCGGCCTCGCCGGTGCTTGAAAGGTGAGAGAAAACGCCAACTACCTGGATGAAACCTTCGGCAACAAGCGCGTTTGCCTGGCGAAGAAGCGATGGCCACTCCTCGATGGTGGCGCCATTGCGGCTCAAGCCGGTGTCAATCTTCAGATGCACGCGCGCCAGACGGCCGGTGATTTGGGCGGCTGCTGCAACGCGCTCGAGGTGGTCGGCATTAGCCAAGCCAAGCTCGATACCTTCGTCAACGGCCTCAACAAACATTTCGTGCGGGTCATGCAACCAGGCCAGAATTGGCGCATCGATGCCGGCCCGGCGCAGTTCAAGCGCCTCGGTCACATCGGCCACGCCAAGGTAATCCACGCCGGCCTCTTCAAGCTTTCGCGCCACCTCGATCATGCCGTGCCCATAGGCGTTGGCCTTGACCACACCGCAAACCATTGCGCCGCCCACGCGGGCACGCATCACGCCTAGATTGAAGGCAACCGCATCGAGGTCGATGATAAGTTCTCTCATTGAGCTTCTCCCTCGGCAACCACAAATGCCACCGCGTGGTCGCCATCGTGGCTGATCGAAAGATGAAATTTTCTGATGCCGGTTTGCAGGGCAATTTTTGCAGTCTCGCCGTGCAGCCAAATCACCGGTTTGCCGGTCGATTCTTTACCCACTTCGATGCCGTGCCATTCGATTCCTGGCGCACCCGAAAGCGCCTTAATCACGGCTTCCTTAGCGGCAAATCGGCCGGCCAAAGTTTGCGGGCTGGCGTCCACGGTTTCGATGTCTAAAAACAGTCGGTCTTTCAAGCGCGGCGTCTCGGCCAGTTTTGCCTCAAAGCGGCTGAGCTGAACCGTGTCGACACCTACTCCCATAATCATGCTTCGGCACCGCTAATCATTTATTCGACGGTGACCGACTTGGCCAGGTTGCGAGGCTGGTCAACATCAAGGCCCTTTGCGGTCGAGAGTTCAAGTGCAAAGACCTGAAGTGGAATCACGGTCAAAATCGGGGCAAACATGCTCTCTGACTGCGGCACAAAAATCACGTGCTCGGCATAGTCGGCAACCTGGTTGTCACCCTCTTCGGCAATGGCAATCACCTTGGCACCGCGGGCGCGAATCTCTTGAATGTTTGAAATCACCTTCGGGTGCAGGCTCTCGGCATCGCGCTGTGAAGGCACAATCACAATCACCGGTTGGCCCTCTTCAATCAAAGCAATTGGGCCGTGCTTTAGCTCACCGGCGGCAAAGCCTTCGGCATGGATGTAGGCCAGCTCCTTGAGCTTTAGCGCGCCTTCCATGGCGATTGGGAAGCCGACGTTACGGCCTAGGAACAAGACCGACTTGGCGTTTGCCATGTCCTTGCCCAGCTGACGAGCAAGGTCGAGGTTTTCGATAACCTCGGTGACACGAGCCGGCATTTTGAGAAGTTCAAGACCAAGGTGGCGAAGCTCTGCGGTTGATAGCGCGCCGCGGCCAGCACCCAGGAAGAGTGCAAGCAAAAAGCCGGCGGTGATCTGCGCGGTGAGTGCCTTAGTTGAGGCAACGGCAACCTCAGGGCCGGCGTGGGTGTAAATCACTGCGTCAGATTCGCGCGCCAAAGTGGCACCCTGAGTGTTGCAGATCGCCAAAACCTTAGCGCCCTGCTCCTTGGCATAGCGGGTGGCCATCAAGGTGTCCATGGTTTCACCAGACTGGCTAACCGCAACGATCAGGGTGTTCTTGGTGACGATTGGGTCGCGGTAGCGGAACTCGTGGGAGAGCTCCACCTGAACCGGGATTCGTGAATACTTTTCGATTGCATACTTGGCCACGTCACACGCATAACTTGCGGTGCCGCAGGCAACCATGATGATGCGGTCGATGTCTTTGATGTCCTGAGCCGATAGCCCGTCGATCTCACTTAGTCGAACCGAACCGTCAGATGAAAGACGACCCATCAGAGTGTCGGCCACTGCCTGTGGTTGGTCGGCAATCTCCTTGGCCATGAAGCTTGACCAGCCGCCCTTGCTGGCGGCCGAGGCATCCCAGTCAACGGTGAATTCAACCGGGGTGACCGGGGCGCCGTCAAAGGTGCGAACCTCAACCGAGTTTGAGCGAAGGATGACAATTTCATCCTGGCCAACCGAAATTGCACGCTTGGTGTGCTCAATGAATGCGGCCACGTCTGAACCCAAGAAGTTCTCGCCATCACCCAGACCAATAACCAGTGGCGCATTGCGGCGAGCAGCCAAAACCACATCTGGCTGGTCCTCGTGAATTACCAGGATGGTGAAAGCACCGTGCAGGCGCTTGACCACATTGGCGAACGCGGTTGGCAGGTCACCGGTGGTCTCAAACTCACGGGCAATCAGGTGCGCGGCAACTTCAGAGTCGGTCTCGCTGGCAAATTTGGTGCCCGCGGCGGCAAGCTCTGCCTTTAGCTCACCGAAGTTCTCGATGATGCCGTTGTGGATCAGTGAAAGTTTTGCGGTTGGGCCACCGAGGTGCGGGTGTGCATTCTGGTCGGTTGGGGCACCGTGGGTTGCCCAGCGGGTGTGCCCGATGCCGATGTTGGCGCTTGGCAGTGGGTGACTGGTGATTTCTGAAATCAGGTTGTCTAGCTTGCCGGCCTTCTTGCGGGTCTCTAGGTGACCACCAGAAATGATCGAAACACCTGCCGAGTCATAACCGCGGTATTCGAGACGGCGTAGCCCTCCGAGAAGAACATCCAGGGTTGACTTTGGGCCTACATAGCCGACGATTCCACACATGCTTCTAATTTACGGCAGAATGGCTCTTTGTGAGTGCAGCCAAGCCAGCCAACGATGCCGTTTCAGGCAATGAACTGAGCCCGTTCGTTGAAATCGATCGTGCCGACTGGGCCGAGCTTGGCCACAACACCGAGCTGCCGCTAACCGAGGCCGAAATTGCGCAAATTCGAGGCCTTGGCGACTTCCTTGACCTCAAAGAAGTCACCGATGTTTACCTGCCGCTCAGCCGTCTTTTGAACCTCTATGTTGCCGAGACTCAGGACCTGCACCGAGTCACCAGCAACTTCCTAGGCGAGCGCTCAAAGCGGGTGCCATTTGTCATCGGTGTGGCCGGTTCGGTTGCAGTTGGCAAGTCAACCGTCTCTCGACTCTTGAAGGAATTGCTCTCGCGCTGGGAGGGCACACCTCGGGTTGAACTGATCACCACCGATGGATTCTTGTTCCCAAATGCAGAGCTCGAGCGCCGCGGAATCATGAGCCGCAAGGGCTTCCCCGAGTCATATGACCGGTTGGCGCTTTTGAAGTTTGTTGCCGATGTGAAGTCGGGTGCTGCCGAGGTTTCGGCCCCGGTTTATTCGCACCTGAGCTATGACATCGTTCCCGGCGAGCGCGCCGTGGTTCACGCCCCAGACGTTTTGATCGTCGAGGGTTTGAACGTGCTGCAGTCTCCTGGCAGCGGGCAAGAGTTGGCCCTGAGCGACTTCTTCGACTTCAAAATTTACGTTGATGCAGACACCGAAAACGTTACGCGTTGGTTCTTGAATCGATTCCGCAAACTTCGACAATCGGCCTTCACGAACCCAGCCTCATACTTTCACCGTTATGCCGAGATGGAAGAGTCGAAGGCCTTGGCCAGGGCTGAGGAGATCTGGGCAACCATCAACCTGCCAAACCTGGTCGAGAACATCGCGCCAACCCGCTCTCGTGCCACCCTGGTGCTCAAAAAGGGCGCCGACCACGCCGTTGAATCGGTGCTACTGCGCAAACTCTAAAGTTTGCCGGTGCACAACCGCTGCCTGATGGGCGTATGGTGAAAACATGCAGAGCCCTTTTGCCTTCCTTCGCGGGGTCGCCCACCCCGAAGCCTTTCACGGCGTCGGTAAAACCGGTGGGTTCTTTGAGGGCTGGTATGTAAAGCTCGTTTCCGCCAATCTAAGCCAACGCTGGGCAGTCATCCCTGGGATATTCAGGGGGCTCGAAACCACCGAGGACACCGCGTTTGTTCAGGTCTTGGATGGCCTGACCGGACGCTCGTGGTTTCACCGATTTCCAATCGATGAATTTGAAGCCGCTACCGATCGGTTCGAGGTTCGAGTGGGCGGCAATCACTTCACGGCCGAAGGCTCTCATCTTGAACTGCCACAGCTTTCCGGAGACATTCGATACATAACGGCTCTCGACCCTTGGCCGGTGACCCCTCTCGAACCGGGAATCATGGGCTGGTATGGTCTGGTGCCCGCGATGGAATGCTTTCACGCAATTGTGAGCTTTGGTCACAAACTCAACGGCACCCTTGAGGTTGAAGGCAAGCCCATCAATTTCGACCAAGGTCGCGGTTACATCGAGAAAGACTGGGGAAAGGCATTTCCTGCTGGTTATGTATGGCTCGCCTCAAACCACATCGAAAATGAGCCCGAGGCCTCGTTGGTTGCCTCGGTGGCCATCATCCCTTGGCTTAGAAGTTCGTTCCGTGGTTTCATCATCGGTTTCAAACACTCGGGCAAACTTCATAAGTGGTCAACCTATAACCGCTCTAAAGAGGCTAGCCTTGCCATCGATGATTCGCATGTGCACTGGGCAATTGATGGCCCCGATGGCCGTCTAGAGCTAAAGGCCGAGCGTGTTCGTGGCGGTTTACTGCACGCTCCACTTCGAACCGCGATGTATCAACGGGTCGAGGAAACCCTTGATTCGACAGTTGAAATCAGGCACCTAGACCGAGCCGGGAAATTGCTTTATGAGGGCAAGGCAGTCTGCGCGGGCCTCGAGGTCTTTGGCGATATTGAACGGTTGCTAGCGCACTAAACTCGGCGAACCGGAGCCGCGATTGTCATGATCGAGTCGGGGCTCGACATATCAAACCGGTCGTCATAAATTTCCAGGTGCAAGCCAGAACGCTGGGTGCAGCCCGCCCCTGGCAGGAGCTCGGTATAAAACTTTTGAATCGAGTTGACCATGGTTTCCATGCTGCCAACGTGCTCATAGGTTGCATAAAGCCCGGCCTCAATTTTAAAAACATCAAGCCCGAGAAGATCGGTTGGCACCTCATCGACAACGCAGCCAACAAACTGGGTCAGCAAGCCTTCGGCAGCCTCCGGTGAATCTGCAGGCACGGTGGCACCAATCATCGTTGCGCCGTCTGGCAACCCAAGCTCGATGCGCTTGGCCTGCATCAATCCCCAAATCGGGCCTAGCTTTTCTTGGCCGTTGAATTTAGGAGACATCGCGCCATAGAAGTCGGCACTCTTGCCAACCAAGATTCGTGCCGGCATTTCGACAACAGAGATTTTTGACATGCCTCTACTTTAGAGTTAGGCGCTGCTCGACAACGCGCGCGATGCGCTCTGCCCAGCTTTTTGCGGTGCCTTCATCGGCCGCCTCAACCATGACTCGAACCAATTGTTCGGTGCCTGAGGCGCGAAGCAAGACTCGACCGGTGCCGTGGAGGTCTGCCTCGCACTCGCGAACCATCGCCTGAACTTCTGGGTCTGAATCGGTTCGGGTCTTGTCGACACCGGGAACGTTGATCAAAATCTGCGGGTAAACCTGCATGACCGAGGCCAACTCGGCTAGTGACTTGCCCTTGCGGTTCATCTCGGCGGCAATCTTTAGGCCGGTGAGAATGCCATCGCCGGTGGTGGCATACTGGCTGAAAATCACGTGGCCCGATTGCTCACCGCCCAGGGTGTAACCCTTGGCTCGAATTTCCTCGAGCACATAGCGGTCGCCCACCTTGGTCTCAATCATGTCGATGCCGTGTTCCTTCATGGCAATCTTCAAACCCAAGTTCGACATCACGGTTGCCACCAAGGTATTGCGGGCCAGCTGGCCGCGTTCCTTCATCGAGAGGGCAAGGATGGCCATGATCTGGTCACCGTCAACGATGTTTCCAGCGGCATCCACAGCCAGGCAACGGTCGGCGTCACCATCGTGAGCCACACCAAGATCTGCGCCGTGCTCAAGAACTGCAGCCTGAAGCGCACTGAGGTGGGTTGAGCCATAGCCGTCGTTAATGTTCAAACCATCCGGGTCGGCACCGATGACGATTACCTGCGCACCCGCATCCTTGAACACCTCTGGCGAAACACCTGCGGCTGCACCATGGGCGCAGTCAACAACAACCTTCAGACCGTCTAGACGGTTAGGCAGCGAGCCAAGCAAGTGAACGATGTAGCGATCCTCGGCGTCGGCGAAGCGAGTGACGTGACCAACTCCCGCACCAACCGGGGCAAGCTTAGGGCCGGTCATTGCGGCTTCAATTGCGTCTTCGATGGCGTCGTCAAGCTTGTGGCCGCCGCGGGCAAAGAACTTGATGCCGTTGTCTGGAGCCGCATTATGCGAGGCCGAAATCATCACGCCGAAATCGGCATCGAGGTCTGCGGTCAAAAACGCGGTGGCCGGGGTTGGCAAAACTCCAGCGTCAAAAACGTCAACCCCCGAACTCGAGAGTCCTGCTGCAACTGCTGCTGCAATGAACTCCCCAGAGATTCGGGGGTCGCGGCCGATAACGGCTTTTGGTTTGATTCCTCTTGAACGAGCCTCTTCACCCATGACGACTGCTGCGGCTTGCGCCAGCTGAATCGACATTTCGAGAGTTAGGTCACGGTTGGCTAGGCCTCTAACACCATCGGTGCCAAAAAGACGAGCCATGTCCGTGAACTAAGCGTTCTTGAGAGAAGCGGTTTAGCGCTTCGAGAACTGAGATGCCTTACGAGCCTTCTTAAGACCGGCCTTCTTGCGCTCGATAACACGAGGGTCGCGCTTTAGGAAGCCTGCCTTCTTTAGTGAAGGACGGTTGTTGTCGCGGTCGATCTCGTTTAGTGCACGAGCGATGCCTAGGCGAAGTGCGCCAGCCTGACCTGCAGAACCGCCACCGGTGATGCGTGCGACTACGTCGTAAGCACCCTTTAGGTCAAGAACGGTGAATGGGTCGTTGATTAGCTGCTGGTGAAGCTTGTTTGGGAAGTAGTCTTCCAAAGCGCGGCCGTTAACCTTGATTGCTCCGGTGCCTGGCATGATGCGAACGCGAGCAATTGCCTGCTTGCGACGACCAAGGCCTGCGCCTGGCTGGGTTAGTGCGCCACGTGACTTAGCCGGTGCAGCCTTAGCTGCTGGAGTCTCGGTGCTGTAGCTCGATGGAGCTGCTTCTTCTGAAGAAACTACTACTTCTGCGGTGTCTTTAGCCATGAGGGAATCCTTACTGAGCTACCTGGTCGATGATGAAAGGCTTTGGCTGCTGTGCAGCGTGTGGGTGCTCTGCACCGCGGTAAACCTTAAGCTTTGAAAGCTGGTCTGCACCAAGCTTGTTGTGAGGAAGCATGCCCTTGATGGCCTTCTCTACTGCCTTCTCTGGTGACTTCTCTAGAAGCTCAGCATAGGTAGTAGCGGTTAGACCGCCTGGGTAACCAGAGTGGCGGTAAGCCTTCTTCTGGAGCAGCTTCGAGCCGGTTAGGGCTACCTTCTCTGCGTTGATGATGATGACGAAGTCACCATTGTCCATGTGTGGAGCAAAGGTCGCCTTGTGCTTGCCGCGCAACAGAGTTGCGGCGTGGGTTGCCAGACGGCCAAGAACTACGTCGGTGGCGTCGATGATGAGCCACTCGTTGCTCAGCTCGTGAGCCTTTGGTGAATAAGTACGCACGCTAAATTGCCTTCTACTTCTATGTCGGATTGAAATGAATCCACACCAGAAGAGAAAACTTCTCGGGATTCAAACTTTTCACATTGGCGTCAAGAATGACTACCAATACCAAAGGTCAAGTCTAGACGGTAGATGCCTCGCTGGTCAAACCCTAGTTTTCATCCAATGTGCGCATATTTCTTGCTCTTTCGGCTTGAGCCGCAAGTTCGTCATCGGCCGGGAAACCAATTTCGATCAAAGTTAGCCCGTGTGCGGGTTGAACTTTATAAGAACCGACGCGAGTTCGCTTGGATAATTTCTCGGCAACATCGCTTGGCGTGGCTTTACCCTCGCCCGCGGCAATCAGTGCGCCGACGATTGAGCGCACCATGTTGTGGCAAAACGCATCGGCCAATAATTCCACTTCGATGATGTTTTCTTCAATCGGGTTGCGCTTAATTTGAATTTCGCGAACTTCACGGATGGTGGTGGCATTCGGCTTTCTGCGGCAAAACGAAGCAAAGTCGTGCATGCCTAGGAGCTCAAGCGAGGCGGCCTTCATGGCCAAGAGATCGAGTTCATGATTCAGCCAGAGTGTGTAGCGGGCTTTCAGTGGGTTTTTTGGCGCTAGCCCGTCAGCGATTCGATAGCGATAGCGGCGATACGAAGCCGAGAAACGCGCATCGAAACCGAACGGCGCCTCGGTTACCGAGTGAATTCGAACGCTTGGAGGCAACAGGTCATTGAGTTTTCCCACCATGCCCACGCTTCGGCCCAGCCGCTTGAGCTGAGCGGCGGTCAGGTCAATGTGCGCAACCTGTGCCGTCGCATGCACCCCCGCATCCGTGCGGCCGGCAACGCGCATGCCAAAGGCATCCTTGCTCTCACCAAAAACAGTGGTCAGCGCCGTGACCAGCTCGCCCTGCACCGATGGGATGCCCGGTTGCATCGCCCAGCCCCAAAATTCGGTGCCGTCATAGGCCAGGTCAATGCGGAAACGAAAAAGCCCGCCAACCTCAAGGTCAGCGGGCTTTGTCATGAAACTAAATTTACTCTGCTGCTGCTTCTTCTGCTGCGGTTTCTACAACCTCAGCCTCAACGGCAGGAGTCTCTTCAACAACGGTCTCAACAACTGCTGGTGCGGTTGCCTTGATTGTGTTCTGAAGCTTTGGCTTCTTGGTGGCGTTCTTTGCAACAACAGGCTCAAGAACTAGCTCGATTAGAGCTAGAGGCGCGTTGTCACCCTTGCGGTAGCCAAGCTTGGTGATGCGGGTGTAGCCACCCTGGCGGTCAGCCACCTGTGGAGCGATGTTTGCGAAAAGCTCGTGAACAACGTTCTTGTCGGTGATCTGCTGCATTACACGGCGACGTGCGTGTAGGTCGCCGCGCTTTGCGAATGACACTAGACGCTCAGCCACTGGACGAAGGCGCTTTGCCTTGGTCTCGGTGGTGGTGATCTTGCCGTGCATGAATAGCGAGGTGGCTAGGTTGCGAAGCATTAGACGCTCGTGAGCTGGTCCGCCACCTAGACGTGGTCCCTTAGTTGGGGTAGGCATTGTTTTCTCCTCTTAGGTTTCTTTACGAGTGACCGGCTTAGGCCTGGTCATCCTCGTCGTAGGTCGAGCTGAAGTAAGCGGCGTCAAACCCAGGGACTGCGTCCTTGAACTTTAGGCCCATTGAGATCAGCTTGTCGCGGACCTCGTCTACCGACTTGCTGCCGAAGTTGCGGATGTTCATCAACTGGTCTTCAGACAGAGCAATTAGCTCGCTGACGGTGTTGATTCCCTCACGCTTTAGGCAGTTGTAAGAACGAACGGTTAGGTCCAGGTCCTCAATCGGCATAGCAAGCTCTGGCGACAGACCGGCTTCAACCGGTGCTGGGCCAATCTCGATGCCTTCTGCAGCAGAGTTCAATTCGCGTGCAAGACCGAACAGCTCAACCAAGGTTGAACCAGCCGATGCAACAGCATCGCGAGGGGTGATCGATGGCTTGCTCTCAACGTCAACAACTAGCTTGTCGAAGTTGGTGAACTCACCCGCACGAGTTGCCTCAACGCGGTATGAAACCTTGAGCACTGGTGAGTAGATCGAGTCAATTGGGATGACGCCAGCGTCGGCGTCTGGGTTGCGGTTCTGTGAAGCCTGAACATAGCCACGGCCACGCTCGATGGTTAGCTCAACCTCGAACTTTGCCTTTGCGTTGATGGTTGCAATGACTAGCTCTGGGTTGTGAACCTCAACACCGGCAGGAACCTGGATGTCGGCTGCGGTAACAGGACCAGCGGTCTGCTTGCGCAGGTGAGCAACAACAGGTGCGTCGTGCTCTGAAGAAACAACGAGGTCCTTGATGTTCAAAATGATCTCGGTGACGTCTTCCTTAACGCCTTCGATGGTTGAGAACTCGTGAGGAACGCCTTCGATGCGGATGTTGGTAACTGCTGCACCTGGGATAGATGAAAGCAGGGTGCGACGAAGTGAGTTTCCGAGGGTGTAGCCGAAGCCTGGCTCTAGTGGCTCAAGCGAGAAGCGTGAGCGGTTTGGAGATAGGACTTCTTCGTGAAGAGTTGGACGCTGTGCAATTAGCACGTTTGGTTCCTTTCAGCTAGACAACCGCTATTTGTTGTCTATTTGTTGGGGGCTTTACAGTGGCCACTGCAAAGCTTTGTTGCGAGAGTAAATCTGGTTGAAAGCTCAACTGAGCTCTCGGTGCTGCGTAATCGAATCGGCGAAATGTTTATTCGCCGATTCGAAGCTGCGGCAAAGAGTTATACGCGGCGACGCTTTGGAGGGCGGCAACCGTTGTGTGCCTGAGGAGTTACGTCAGAGATTGAACCAACCTCTAGACCAGCTGCCTGAAGCGAACGGATTGCAGTCTCGCGACCAGAACCAGGGCCCTTGACGAAAACGTCAACCTTCTTTAGGCCGTGCTCCTGTGCCTTGCGTGCTGCAGACTCTGCAGCTAGCTGTGCGGCGAACGGGGTTGACTTACGTGAACCCTTGAAGCCGACGTCGCCTGATGATGACCATGAGATAACCGCTCCAGTTGAGTCGGTGATCGAAACGATGGTGTTGTTGAAGGTCGACTTGATGTGAGCCTGACCAACAGTGATGTTCTTGACTACCTTGCGGCGTGGCTTGCGGGCGGCTGAGCCGGCCTTTGCCTTTGGTGCTGCCATGATTTCTCCTAAATTCTTTTTGGGTTGAGATGCGCCTGCTAGTTACTAGCGGGTCGCCTTCTTCTTGCCGGCTACGGTGCGCTTTGGACCCTTGCGAGTACGAGCGTTGGTCTTGGTGCGCTGGCCACGAACTGGGAGGCCCTTGCGGTGGCGAAGACCCTCGTATGAGCCGATCTCAACCTTGCGGCGAATGTCAGCGGCAACGTCACGGCGGAGGTCACCCTCAACCTTGAAGGTTCCTTCGATGAAGTCACGGATTGCGACGAGCTGGTCGTCGGTTAGGTCCTTAACACGAATGTTCTTGTCGACCTTGGTCTCAGTCAGGATCTGAACTGAACGGGTACGGCCAATGCCGTAGATGTAGGTTAGTGCGATTTCGACGCGCTTTGCGTCTGGAATATCGGCTCCGGCAACACGTGCCATGAGAGTTCTCCTTGTTTTATAGAAGGTCTGAAACAACGCTTCCGAATCTCTCGATTGGGCCCCGGCCTTCTCCGAGGGTTACGGCCTTGGGTCGTGGACCCTCATCCGTTGCGATGCTTTTTGTTTTTAGTTGAAGCTGGTCTGTACTACTTATCTGCTTGGTTCATGCTGCCCTGTCGTAGACGGGGCAATATGTTAGCCCTGGCGCTGCTTGTGGCGTGGGTTGTCGCAGATAACCATGACGCGACCGTGACGACGAATGACTTTGCACTTGTCGCAAATCTTCTTGACGCTTGGGTTTACCTTCATGTCTCTTACTTCTGCTTGGGGTTATTGCTAACCGTTTTTCAAACCGCCCAGGCCTTTTGACCCGAACAGAAAGTCTCTATTTGTAGCGGTAGATGATGCGGCCACGAGTCAGGTCGTATGTGCTTAGCTCTACGATTACGCGGTCCTCTGGGAGGATGCGGATGTAGTGCTGACGCATTTTTCCTGAAATGTGGGCAAGGACCTTGTGACCGTTAGTCAACTCCACGCGGAACATTGCGTTTGGTAGAGCTTCGACGACCGAACCCTCGATCTCGATGACACCGTCTTTACTGGCCATAACTCACTTATCTACTTCTACGATTTCGGCATAACGAGCGCACGCGAAAAAACCTCATCTTGCGATTTGGGGATGCGTGTAGAAACACCGAGTTCTAATCCTACGGGAATCCGCGGAAGAGTGCTAATTAAGTTTTTCGAGAATTTTGCTTCGAATTAACTCAACGGGACTGGTTTGACGCCCAGCGGAGCAAGTTTGGCGGCTCCCCCGTCCTCGGCGGTTAGCACCCAGATTCCCTTTTCGTGAACGGCAACCGAGTGTTCCCAGTGCGAGGCATCCGAGGCATCCTTGGTGGCCACTGTCCAACCGTCTTTCAAAACCTTGGTTCGCTGGCTGCCTGCAACCACCATCGGCTCGATTGCGACGCAGAGCCCAGGCTGAACCTTAAAGCCCTTTTCGCGAACGCCATAGTTGAAAACCGGTGGGTCTTCGTGCATCGAGCGCCCGATTCCGTGACCCACGTACTCCTCGAGAATTCCATACTTGCCCTGCGAGTAGATGTACTCCTCGATGGCCAGGCCAACTTCGTTCAAGTGCTCGGCTTTGGCCAAAGCGGCGATGCCAACCCAAAGTGATTGTTCGGTGACATCACTGAGAGTTTGGCGGGCACGAACCAAATCAGAATCAACCGGGCTGCCATCGATGTTTGGCACGATCACGGTCATCGCCGAATCGCCATTCCATTCACCGATCTCGGCGCCGGCATCGATCGAGACGATGTCACCGGCCTGCAAAATTCGTCCAGCCGAGGGGATGCCGTGCACCACTTCATCGTTGATTGAAGCGCAGATGGTGTGGCTATAACCGGGCACCAACTGGAAATTTGAGTGACCGCCGCGGGCGATGATGGTTGCCTCGGCAATTGCGTCGAGTTCAAGAGTTGAAATGCCCGGGCGAATTGCTTTGCGAACCTCGCGAAGTGCTGCTGCCGTTGCCAAACCAGCTTCGCGCATCAAAATGATTTGCTCGTTGGTTTTTAGTTCAACGTTGTGACGTGACATTTAGCGCTTTGGGGTGAAACCGCGAGCCTCAAGGGCTTCAAGGATGCGGCCGGTGACCTCGGCAACCTCACCCAAGCCATCGATCATCGCGATCAGGCCGCGAGCCGCATAGGTGCTGGTAAGAGGAGCGGTCTGCTCTTCATAAACTTCGAGGCGACGGCGAATTACATCCTCGGTGTCATCTGCGCGACCCTGCTCGATGGCACGGTTTAGCAGACGGCGGACAACCTCATCGGTGTCAGCGGTGAGCTGAACCACGATGTCAAGTTTGTGCCCCTGTGCATCAAGGATGTCGTCAAGTTCAATCACCTGATCTGCGGTGCGAGGGTAACCATCAAGTAGGAAACCCTCGATTGCATCTGCGTGTGAAAGACGGTCGCGAACCAACGCATTGGTAAGGCTGTCTGGTACATACTCGCCGCGGTCCATGAATGACTTCGCTTGCTTGCCCAATTCGGTTTCGTTCTTCACGTTGTGACGGAAGATGTCGCCGGTTGAAATGGCAGGGATCTGAAAAGCTTCAGCTAGGCGCTCGGCCTGGGTTCCCTTGCCAGCGCCAGGAGCGCCAATCAAGAGGAGGCGGATCACTTAAGCAGACCTTCGTAGTTGCGCTGCTGCATCTGGGCGTTGATCTGCTTCACGGTTTCAAGACCGACACCAACGATGATGAGGATCGAGGTTCCACCGAACGGGAAGTTCTGGTTGGCACCGATGAGCGAGAACGCGACCAAAGGAATAAGCGCGATTAGACCAAGGTAAATAGCACCCGGGAAGGTGATGCGGCTGAGCACATACTCGAGGAATTCGGTGGTCGGGCGACCGGCACGAATACCAGGGATGAAGCCACCGTACTGCTTCATGTTGTCGCTGACCTCTTCAGAGTTGAAGGTGATCGCTACATAGAAGTAGGTGAAGCCCAGGATCAATAGGAAGTACAACGCCATGTATAGCGGGTGGTCACCCTTGGTTAGGTAGTTTGAAACCCAGCTAACCCATGGAGCAACGCGGCCGTTGGCATCTGGCTGGTTGAACTGAGCGATCAACGCAGGCAAGTAAAGAAGTGATGAGGCGAAGATAACTGGCACAACGCCGGCCATGTTGACCTTGATTGGGATGTAGGTGCTCTGGCCACCATAGGTGCGACGGCCGACCATGCGCTTTGCATATTGAACCGGGATGCGGCGCTGTGACTGCTCGACCAAGATAACTAGGCCAACCACTACAACACCAACCACAAGAACAATCAGCAAGGTCTCGATGCTCTTCTGCTCGGCGATACCGATTAGAGATGCAGGGAAGCGAGATGCGATTGAGGTGAAGATCAAAAGCGACATACCGTTACCGACACCGCGCTCGGTGATTAGCTCACCCATCCACATGATTAGACCGGTTCCCGCAGTCATGGTGATGACCATAAGGGCCACGCCAATTGCAGATGAGTCAGTCAAGATTGGAAGCACACAGGATGCGCCGAATAGCGCGCCTTGGCGGGCAACAGCGATAAGGGTGGTCGACTGAAGAAGACCAAGTGCGATGGTTAGGTAGCGGGTGTACTGGGTCAAAGTTGCCTGACCAGCAGCGCCTTCCTTGTGCAGTGCCTCAAAGTGAGGGATTACTACACGAAGCAGCTGGGTGATGATCGAAGCCGTAATGTACGGCATGATGCCCAGCGCAAAAATTGAGAGCTGAAGCAAAGCGCCACCAGAGAACAGGTTTACGAGTTCGTAAAGACCTGAGGTGTTCTGGGTCTGTGCAAGACACTTTTGAACGTTGCCATAGTTAACCAACGGGGCAGGGATAAACGAGCCCAATCGGTAAATGGCAACGATCGCAAGCGTGAATGCAAGCTTGTTTCGTAGGTCCGGGGTGCGGAATGCACGAACAATAGCGCTAAGCAACTTAAGCCTCCTGGCTTTTTAAGAACTAGTCAGTGACTAGTTGTTAACCGAGCCACCAGCAGCGACAATCTTTGCCTCAGCAGAAGCTGAAACCTTGTCGACACTGACATTGAGTTTAACCGAGATGTCGCCGTTTCCTAGAACCTTGACTGGCTCGTTCTTGCGAACAAGACCCTTAGCCACTAGATCTGCAACGGTCACCGCGCCACCAGCTGGATAGTGCTCAGCTAGCTTCTCGATGTTGACAACCTGGTACTCCACGCGGAATGGGTTCTTGAAACCGCGAAGCTTAGGGGTGCGCATAACTAGACGCACGCCACCACCTTCGAAGCCTGGGCGGACCTGGTAACGAGCCTTTGTACCCTTGGTACCACGGCCTGAGGTCTTACCCTTTGAACCCTCACCACGACCAACGCGGGTGCGTTCCTTCTTCGAGCCTGGGGCTGGACGAAGGTGGTGAAGCTTTAGAACGTTGACCTTTTCCTCTGCAGGAGCGGCAGCCTTCTTGGCAGCAGCCTTAGGAGCGGCAGCCTTTGCAGGTGCCTTCTCTTCAGCGGCAGCCTTAGGTGCAGCGGCCTTAGCCGGTGCAGCCTTGGCAGCTGGAGCCTTTGCAGCTGCAGCCTTTGGAGCAGCAGCCTTAGCAGCGGTGGTCTTTGCGGCGGCTGGCTTTGCAGCAGCCTTTGGTGCAGCCTTCGCTGCAGCCGGAGCCTTCTTTTCGTCAGCCATTAGTCGATCTCCTCAACCTTAACTAGGTGTGCAACGGTGTTAACCATGCCGCGAACTGAAAGGCTGTCTTCCTTGACGATGATGTCGCCAATGCGCTTTAGTCCGAGGCTGCGAAGGGTTTCGCGCTGGTTTGGCTTGTTGCCAATCTTGCTCTTTACCTGGGTCACCTTTAGACGCTTAGCCATTAGGCACCTGCCTTCTGCTGGCGAAGAAGACCTGCCGGAGCAACTTCTTCTAGCGATAGGCCACGACGAGCTGCAACTGCTGCTGGCTCTTCGAGCTGGCGCAGTGCCTCAATGGTGGCGTGAACGATGTTGATGGTGTTCGATGAACCGAGCGACTTGCTCAATACATCGTGGATACCGGCACACTCAAGCACTGCACGAACAGGACCACCGGCGATAACACCGGTACCCTGTGCTGCTGGGCGAAGTAGAACAACGCCTGCTGCAGCCTCACCCTGAACTGGGTGAGGAATGGTGCTTGCGATGCGAGGAACGCGGAAGAAGTTCTTCTTCGCCTCTTCTACACCCTTAGCGATAGCCGATGGAACTTCCTTCGACTTGCCGTAGCCAACGCCTACTAGGCCGTTGCCGTCGCCGACAACTACTAGTGCGGTGAAGCTAAAGCGACGACCACCCTTAACAACCTTTGAAACTCGGTTGATGGTGACAACGCGCTCTAGGAACGGGCTCTTCTCGGTCTCGCGCTCACGACGGTCACCCTTAGGTGCACGGTCGCGTGAACCGCGGCGAGCTTCGCGCTCGTTAGGCTCTACGGTCTCTGCAACAACCGGGGTTGTTGCTTCAGTAGTCTCAGTTGACAACGTTTGCTCCTTGTTCTCAGCCATTAGAGGACCAGCCCACCTTCACGTGCGCCATCAGCGATGGCCGCAACGCGACCTGCGTACTTGTTACCGCCACGGTCGAAGACGACCTCGGTAACGCCAGCCTTCTTAGCGCGGTCAGCGATTAGCAGACCAACAGCCTTTGACTTAGCTGACTTGTCGTCAGCTGACTTGCGTAGATCAGCTTCCATGGTTGAAGCCGATGCCAAGGTGATGCCCTTGGTGTCGTCTACTACCTGGACGAATACGTGGCGAGCCGAACGAGTCACTACTAGACGTGGACGTAGAGCGTCACCAGAGATGCGCTTACGTAGACGTGAGTGGCGACGTGAGCGGGCAGCTGCCTTGCTCTTACCGCGGGTTTTTGAAGTTAGACCCATGATTACTTACCTGACTTTCCGGCCTTGCGACGAACAACCTCGCCTGCATAGCGAACACCCTTGCCCTTATAAGGCTCTGGCTTGCGTAGCTTGCGAATGTTCGCGGCAACTTCACCAACAGCCTGCTTGTCGATTCCCGACACGGTTAGCTTGGTGTTGCCCTCAACGGTGAAAGTGATTCCGGCAGGTGCCTGAACCAAAATTGGGTGTGAGTAACCAAGGGCGAACTCGATGTCCGAGCCCTTTGCGGTCACACGGTAACCGGTACCGACGATCTCAAGACCCTTGGTGAAACCAGTGGTTACGCCAAGGATGTTGTTGTTGATCAGGGTGCGGGTTAGGCCGTGAAGCGAGCGTGAAACGCGCTCGTCGTCTGGGCGAGTAACAACAAGGTTGTTCTCTTCCTTTACGACCTGGATAGGTGCTGGAACAACGTGAGTCAAGGTTCCCTTAGGACCCTTTACCTCTACGGTTGCGCCATCAATCTTTACTTCGACTCCAGCCGGAACTGAAATCGGCAATCTACCAATACGTGACATCTGTGATTACCAAACGTAGGCGAGGACTTCTCCGCCTACTCCCTTCTTGGCAGCCTGACGGTCAGTTAGTAGACCGGATGAAGTGGACAGGATAGCAATGCCAAGACCGCCAAGAACGCGAGGAAGCTCGGTTGACTTCGCGTAAACACGAAGACCTGGCTTTGAAACACGCTTGATGCCAGCGATTGAACGCTCGCGGTTTGGGCCGTACTTGAGGTCGATGGTCAAAGTCTTACCGACTTCTGCATCCTCAACCTTGATGGTTGCAATGTAACCCTCAGACTTGAGGATTTCTGCGATCGCTGCCTTTAGCTTGCTGTAAGGCAGGCTAACGGTCTCGTGGTACGCAGAGTTGGCATTGCGCAGACGGGTCAGAAAATCTGCGACCGGATCTGTCATTGTCATATTTGTACTGCTTTCTTCGGAGGTATCTGGCACGTTTACAAGCGGCCGGACCTTCCCGATTTAGGGGTTTAGTTTGTTGCGTCGTTGCTCTTGAATGGGAAGCCGAGTGCCTTTAGAAGCGCACGGCCTTCGTCGTTGTTCTTAGCGGTGGTAACGACAGTGATGTCCATACCACGAGCACGGTCAACCTTGTCCTGGTCGATTTCGTGGAACAGAGTCTGTTCTGCGAGACCGAAGGTGTAGTTACCGTTGCCATCGAACTGCTGGTCGCTCAGGCCGCGGAAGTCGCGAACACGAGGTAGAGCAAGGTTTAGTAGACGGTCTAGGAATTCCCACATACGGTCACCGCGAAGGGTAACGTGTGCGCCAATTGCCTGGCCCTCACGAAGCTTGAACTGTGCGATCGACTTGCGAGCAAGGTTGATCTGAGGCTTCTGACCGGTGATTGCGGTTAGGTCCTTCACAGCGAAGTCGATTAGCTTGCCATCCTTGGCAGCGTCTCCAACACCCATGTTGACCACAATCTTGGTCAAGTTAGGGATCTGGTGTGGGTTGGTGAAACCGAATTCAGCCTTTAGGGCTGCTGCAATCTCTGCACGGTACTGAGCCTTTAGACGTGGTAGCGCCTTGCCTGCCTCGGCAGGAGCCTTCTTAGTAGTAGCCATTAGATGTCCTTACCTGACTTCTTCGCTACGCGAACGCGAACAGTCTTCTTAACGCCGTTTACGGTCTTGGTCTCAAGACGTGCACCGATACGGGTTGGCTTCTTGGTTGACGGGTCAACTAGAGCAACGTTTGAGATGTGAATTGCAGCTTCAGCAACCTCGATGCCGCCAGTCTTGGCGCCAGCCTGGTTCTGACCGACCTTGACGTGCTTGGTTACAAGGTTGATTCCCTCAACGATGACACGGTTGGTCTCGCGGTTAACCGCTAGAACTAGACCAGTCTTGCCCTTGTCACCGCCCTTGTCCTGCTTGCGTCCGGTGATGACCTGTACTAGGTCGCCCTTCTTAATGGTTGCCATGATTAAATTACCTCCGGTGCTAGCGAGATGATCTTCATGAACTTCTTGTCACGAAGCTCGCGGCCGACTGGACCGAAGATACGGGTACCCTGAGGCTCGCCGTCCTTCTTGATGATCACGACTGCGTTCTCGTCAAACTTGATGTAAGAACCATCTGGACGACGGGTCTCCTTCTTGGTGCGAACGATAACGGCCTTAACGACGTCACCCTTCTTCACGTTACCGCCAGGGATTGCATCCTTGACGGTGGCGACTACTACGTCACCTAGTCCTGCATAGCGACGCTTTGAGCCGCCAAGAACACGGATAACCAAGATCTCTTTGGCGCCGGTGTTGTCGGCTACCTTAGCTCTGGATTCCTGTTGAAGCATGTGTTACTCCTTGTTTAGCGCATACCCATACCGACGGGCATACGAGGGGTGAATTACTTAGCCTTTTCGACGATCTCGACTAGGCGCCAGTTCTTGGTTGCTGATAGTGGACGAGTCTCGTCGATAACAACGAGGTCTCCGATACCAGCTGAGTTCAACTCATCGTGAGCCTTAACCTTGGTTGAGCGGCGGATAACCTTGCCGTAAAGCGGGTGCTTTACGCGGTCTTCTACCTCAACAACGATGGTCTTGTCCATCTTGTCGCTGACGACGTAGCCGCGGCGAGTCTTGCGGTGACCGCGAGCCTCAACCTCGGCAGCCACAGCTGCAGTCTTCTTCTCAGCCATTGTTATGCCTCCTCAGCTGCAGTTTCAGCAGCCTTCTTAGCCTTGGTTGCAGGCTTGGCAGCGGCTGAAACAGCACGAATACCTAGCTCACGCTCACGGATGATGGTGTAGATACGAGCGATGTCGCGCTTAACTGCACGCAGACGACCGTGGCTCTCAAGCTGGCCAGTAGCCGACTGAAAACGTAGGTTGAAAAGCTCTTCACGAGCCTTCTTTAGCTCTGAAACCAATACTGAATCCTCGATCTTGTCTAGGTCAGCTGGAGTTAGATTCTTTGAACCGATAGCCATTATGCGTCACCTTCTACACGCTTGATGATTCGTGCCTTTAGTGGCAGCTTGTGGATTGCGCGGGTCATTGCCTCACGAGCAAGCTGCTCGCTTACGCCTGATACTTCGAAAAGTACGCGGCCTGGCTTGACGTTAGCGACCCACCACTCCGGTGAACCCTTACCTGAACCCATGCGGGTTTCGGCAGGCTTCTTGGTTAGCGGGCGGTCAGGGAAGATGTTGATCCAGACCTTTCCACCACGCTTAATGTGACGGGTCATTGCGATACGAGCAGACTCGATCTGACGGTTAGTAACGTATGCAGGGGTTAGTGCCTGGATACCGTACTCGCCGAATGCAACGGTGGTTCCACCAGATGCAGCGCCTGAACGCTTCGGGTGGTGCTGCTTACGGTGCTTTACGCGACGTGGAATCAACATTTGTTATGCCTCAACCTTTTCTGCTGGAGCTGCAGCTACCGGAGCGGCTGCAGGAGCTGAGTTGTTGTCGCGGCGAGGACGGTCTGAGCGCTCTGGGCGCTTAGGTGCGTTTGCCTGCTGAACAGCTAGCTCTTTGTTGGTGATGTCACCCTTGTAGATCCATACCTTTACACCGATGCGACCGAAAACGGTCTTGGCCTCATAGAAGCCGTAGTCGATGTTGGCACGAAGAGTGTGTAGTGGGACTCGGCCTTCGCGGTAGAACTCGGTGCGAGACATTTCGGCTCCACCAAGACGACCTGAACACTGAACACGGATGCCCTTTGCGCCCTGGCGAAGTGCACCCTGCATGCCCTTACGCATTGCGCGGCGGAAAGCCACACGTGCGTTTAGCTGCTCGGCGATACCCTGGGCAACTAGCTGTGCATCCATGTCTGGGCTCTTAACCTCAAGGATGTTCAACTGGATCTGCTTGCCGGTTAGCTTCTCGAGGTCTGCGCGGATGGCCTCAGCCTCTGCACCACGACGACCGATTACTAGGCCTGGGCGAGCGGTGTGGATGTCAACGCGAACACGGTCACGGGTGCGCTCGATCTCAACGCGAGACACGCCTGCGCGGTCTAGACGTGAGGTCAATAGTGCACGAACCTTGATGTCCTCGGTTACGTAGTCCTGGTAGCGCTGACCCTTTTTGGTTGAGTCTGCGAACCAACGAGAAACGTGGTCAGTGGTGATGCCTAGACGGAAACCGTAAGGATTAACTTTTTGACCCATTAGTTGCCACCTTTCTTAGCTGCAGCCTTGTTGGCTAGCTCATCTGGGGTTGCAACCACAATGGTGATGTGGCTGGTGCGCTTCAAGATCTGGAACGCGCGTCCCTGAGCTCGAGGCATGAAACGCTTAAGTGTGGTGCCTTCGTCAACGAAAGCCTGTGACACAAACAAGTCATCTTCGTTTAGGAAGGTGTTGCTTGAATCAGCCTTGACCTTGGCGTTGGCAACTGCTGCCTGAACCAACTTGAAGACTGGCTCTGATGCCTGCTGTGGAGCAAACTTCAGGATTGCCATAGCCTCAGTGGCCTGCTTTCCGCGGATTAGGTTAACGACGCGGCGAGCCTTCATTGGGGTCACACGGATGTGACGGACCTTTGCTACTGCTTCCATTATTTGCGACGTCCCTTCTTGTCATCCTTCACGTGACCACGGAAGGTGCGGGTAGGTGAGAATTCGCCAAGCTTGTGACCAACCATGGTCTCAGTGACGAATACAGGTACGTGCTTGCGACCATCGTGAACCGCGATGGTGTGACCCAGCATTGCTGGAACAATCATCGAACGGCGCGACCAGGTCTTGATCACGTTCTTGGTGCCGGCCTCGTTCTGCTTGGCGACCTTCTGGAATAGGTGGTCGTCAACGAATGGACCCTTTTTCAAACTGCGTGGCATTTGTTTTCAGACTCCTATTAGCGCTTCTTGCCGACGTTACGACGACGGACGATTAGCTTGTCAGATGGAAGGTTTGGCTTACGGGTACGACCCTCAGCCTGACCCCAAGGGGTTACCGGGTGACGGCCACCAGAGGTCTTACCTTCACCACCACCGTGTGGGTGATCAACAGGGTTCATAGCAACACCACGAACGGTTGGGCGAACGCCCTTCCAGCGCATGCGGCCAGCCTTACCCCAGTTGATGTTTGACTGCTCGGCGTTGCCGACTTCACCAACGGTTGCACGGCAGCGTGCGTCTACGTTACGGATTTCACCTGAAGGTAGACGAAGCTGTGCGTAAGGTCCATCCTTAGCCACTAGACGAACTGAGGCACCGGCTGAACGTGCCATCTTGGCACCGCCGCCTGGCTTTAGCTCGATTGCGTGGATAACGGTACCGACTGGGATGTTCTTCAAAGGCAGGTTGTTACCTGGCTTGATGTCGGCGGTTGGACCCTGCTCGATGCGGTCGCCCTGCTTGAGCTTGTTCGGCGCGATGATGTAACGCTTCTCACCATCTGCATAGTGCAGAAGGGCGATGTTAGCGGTACGGTTCGGGTCGTACTCAATGTGAGCAACGGTAGCTGGAACGCCATCCTTGTCGTGACGACGGAAGTCGATGACACGGTACTGGCGCTTGTGGCCACCACCGATGTGACGAGTGGTGATACGACCAGCTGAGTTACGGCCACCGGTCTTGCTTAGTGGACGTAGAAGCGACTTCTCTGGGGTTGAGCGGGTGATTTCAGCAAAGTCTGAAACCGATGAACCGCGACGACCAGGAGTCGTTGGCTTGTACTTACGGATACCCATTTTGTATGTTCCTCTACTTCCGCTTAACCGACGTTGGTGAAGATGTCGATGGTGCCGGACTTTAGGGTGACGATGGCGCGCTTGGTGTCCTTGCGCTTGCCAGCTCCGAACTTGGTTCGGTAGGTCTTACCGATACGGTTCATGGTGTTCACTGAATCAACCTTGACGTTGAAGATAACTTCAATTGCCTGCTTGATTTCGGTCTTGTTCGAGCGTGGGTCAACTTCGAAGGTGTACTTGCCCTGGTCGATTAGGGCGTAGCTCTTCTCAGAGACGATTGGCTTGATGATGACCTCGCGTGGATCCTTGTTGATCTGAGTCATGACTATGCCTCCTTAGCAGCTTCAGCTGAAGTTGCAACGGCCTTAGCCGATGCACCCTTTGCTGGGCGTGCGATGTATGCGTCAAGTGCCGACTTGGTGAAAACCACGTCGTCGCTCAACAGGATGTCGTATGCGTTTAGCTGGTCAACCGGAAGAACGTGAACGCCCTGTAGGTTGCGCAGGCTCTTGTAGCTGGTCTCGTCTGAGCGGTCTAGAACAACTAGAACGTTGCGACGGTTAGTCAGTGCAAGAAGGATCGATGCTGCAGCCTTGGTTGAAGGTGCGGTGCCGATTGCGAATTCAGAGATGACGTGAAGACGGCTGTTGCGTGCGCGGTCGCTTAGAGCGCCCTTGATCGCAGCCGAAATCATCTTCTTTGGGGTGCGCTGGTCGTAGTCGCGTGGCTTTGGACCATGTGCAACCCAACCGCCGCGCATCTGAGGAGCACGTAGCGAACCCTGACGAGCGCGACCGGTTCCCTTCTGCTTGAAAGGCTTCTTACCGGTTCCAGAGACCTCGCCGTGACGCTTGGTTGACTGGGTGCCCTGGCGAGCTGCTGCTAGCTGAGCAACAACAACCTGGTGGATAAGTGGAACGTTGGTCTGGACATCGAACAGTTCAGATGGAAGCTCTGCTGAGCCAGCCTTCTTGCCTGAGACGTCGAGAACGTCAATCTTGGTAGCTTCTGCCATTTGGATTACGCTCCCTTCACTGCGTTGCGGACGAATACGAGCTGGCCCTTAGGACCAGGGATTGCACCCTTGATTAGCAATAGACCCTTTTCAGCGTCAACAGCGTGCAAAGTTAGGTTCAAAGTGGTGACTCGGTCTCCACCCATGCGACCAGCCATACGGGTTCCCTTGAACACGCGTGATGGGGTCGATGAGGCACCGATCGAACCAGGCTTGCGGTGGTTGCGGTGAGCACCGTGAGATGCTGAAACACCCGAGAAGCCGTGGCGCTTCATGTGACCGGCGAAGCCCTTACCCTTTGAGGTGCCGACAACGTCAACCTTTGATCCGACCTCTAGGGTCTCAACGCCAAGCTCTTGACCAACGGTGTAGTCAGCTGCATCAGCGGTGCGGATCTCGGCGATGTGACGACGAGGAGTAACGCCAGCCTTCTCAAAGTGACCGCCAGCTGGCTGGTTTACTTTGCGAGGGTCGATGGCGCCGTATGCGACCTGGATGGCAACGTAGCCATCGGTCTCTGCGTTCTTGATCTGGGTGACAACGTTCGAGCCAGCCTCAACGACGGTGACAGGAACAAGCTTGTTGTTCTCATCCCATACCTGAGTCATGCCGAGCTTCTTGCCCAGTAGTCCCTTAACGGTTCTGTTGGTAGACATGATTTTCCTTAGAGCTTGATCTCGATGTTGACGTCTGCCGGAAGGTCGAGACGCATCAAAGAGTCAACTGCCTTAGGAGTTGGGTCGATGATGTCGATAACGCGCTTGTGGGTGCGCATCTCGAAGTGCTCGCGGCTGTCCTTGTACTTGTGAGGTGAACGGATTACACAAACAACGTTCTTCTCGGTCGGCAGTGGCACTGGGCCAACCACAGTCGCGCCTGCACGGGTAACCGTGTCGACGATCTTGCGTGCCGAAGAGTCAATGACCTCGTGGTCATATGACTTAAGTCGAATGCGGATTTTCTGTCCGGCCATCTTGACTCGCTCTCGTTCAACCCGTGATTTCTCACGGGACGCTTAGTAGCACTACTTCTGTTGCACCACTGTTTTGATTTCAAGGCCCTTGAAAGGCACTGGGGCCAATCTTGGGGTACTGCTTTGTCCGACCCACGCTGTCGGGCGTGTCGCGTTTTTTGATCAACGCGAACCCGGTTTTGTCTTATCGGATACATTTTTGTTCTAGCTGCGGGGGGATCTTCCTGCTTTTTATCGCTCTGGATCACATGCCTGCAGTGGTTCACGCCAAAACGGGCGCGACTACTCACGAACTTGTCTATCTTGCCACACATTGGCGTGTCTATGCAAGTTAATGTTTGAGCGCTCACTAAAGTTCGCCAGAAATGAAAAACCCCAGGCCGAAGCCTGGGGTTTTTCGATCAGTAATCGGTGATTACTTGGTGATCTTGGTAACGGTTCCAGCACCTACGGTACGGCCACCCTCACGGATAGCGAAACGTAGACCCTCTTCCATGGCGATTGGCTGGATTAGCTCAACCGACATTTCAGTGTTGTCGCCAGGCATAACCATTTCGGTACCTGCAGGAAGGGTGATAACACCAGTCACGTCAGTGGTACGGAAGTAGAACTGTGGACGGTAGTTTGCGTAGAACGGGTTGTGACGGCCACCCTCATCCTTTGAAAGGATGTAGACGTTTGCGTCAAAGTTGGTGTGAGGGGTGATCGAACCAGGCTTGCAAACAACCTGACCGCGCTCAACTTCTTCACGCTTGATACCGCGGATAAGGATACCCACGTTCTCGCCTGCTTCTGCGAAGTCGAGTAGCTTGCGGAACATTTCGATACCGGTAACGGTGGTCTTCTGCTTCTCGCGGATACCAACGATTTCAACTTCGTCGTTAACCTTGACCTGGCCACGCTCTACCTTGCCGGTAAGAACGGTTCCACGACCAGTGATGGTGAAAACGTCTTCAACTGGCATAAGGAATGGCTTGTCGGTGTCGCGAACTGGCTCTGGGATGAACTCGTCGCAGGCGTTCATAAGTTCTAGAACCTTTGCGCCCCACTCCTTGTCGCCCTCAAGCGCCTTAAGAGCAGAAACCTGAACAACAGGAGCGTTGTCGCCGTCGAACTCGTACTGTGAAAGAAGCTCACGAACTTCCATCTCAACTAGCTCAAGGATTTCCTTGTCATCAACCATGTCTGACTTGTTTAGAGCGACAACGATGTAAGGAACGCCAACCTGGCGAGCAAGTAGTACGTGCTCCTTGGTCTGAGGCATAGGACCGTCGGTTGCTGCAACAACAAGGATTGCACCATCCATCTGAGCTGCACCGGTGATCATGTTCTTGATGTAGTCGGCGTGGCCTGGAGCGTCTACGTGTGCGTAGTGGCGCTTCTCGGTCTGGTACTCAACGTGTGAGATGTTGATGGTAATACCGCGCTGCTTCTCCTCAGGAGAGTTGTCGATCTGGTCGAACGCAGAAGCGGTGTTTAGGGTTGGGTACGCGTCGTGTAGTACACGGGTGATCGCAGCAGTCAAAGTGGTCTTACCGTGGTCAACGTGACCGATGGTACCGATGTTGACGTGCGGCTTGGTGCGCTCGAATTTCGCCTTAGCCATTATGGGTCCTCCTCAGGACTCGTTGTAAATCATCGGACACGGTTATGCCCGAAGAGATTTTTGGGTTTACAGAACTTCTATCTTACTTATTTTTGAAGCAGCCGTGAAGCAGTCTTGCGACTACTACTCGCCCTTGTTCTTCTGGATGATCTCGTCAGCAACAGCCTTTGGAACCTCTTGGTAGGTTTCGAAGGTCATTGAGTAGACCGCACGACCCGAAGTCTTCGAGCGTAGGTCTCCAACGTAACCAAACATTTCAGACAATGGCACGAGGGCACGGATGACCTTGACGCCTGATGCGTCGTCCATCGACTGGATCTGACCGCGGCGCGAGTTCAAGTCACCGATTACGTCACCCATGTATTCCTCAGGTGAACGAACTTCGACGGCCATCAACGGCTCTAGCAGAGTTGGTTGAGCTAGTCGAGCTGCTTCCTTATAAGCAATCGAACCAGCAATCTTAAACGCCATTTCAGACGAGTCAACGTCGTGGTAGGCGCCATCAAGAAGGGTTGCCTTTACCCCTACTACTGGGTAACCAGCAAGGGTACCGACAAGCATTGCATCCTGGATACCAGCGTCAACTGATGGGATGTATTCGCGAGGAACGCGACCACCGGTAACGGCGTTCACGAACTCGTAAGTCTTGTCGCCTTCAACAGGCATTGACTCAAGCTTGATCTGAATCTTCGCGAACTGACCTGAACCACCGGTCTGCTTCTTGTGGGTGTAGTCATACTTCTCAACGGTGCGCTTTAGGGTCTCGCGGTAAGCAACCTGTGGCTTACCAACGTTTGCCTCAACCTTGAACTCGCGACGCATACGGTCAACAAGGATGTCAAGGTGAAGCTCACCCATACCAGAGATAACGGTCTGGCCGGTCTCGTGGTCGTGCTCAACGCGGAACGTTGGGTCTTCTTCTGAAAGCTTCTGGATAGCTAGACCTAGCTTCTCCTGGTCACCCTTGGTCTTTGGCTCAATAGCAACCGAGATCACTGGCTCAGGGAAGGTCATCGACTCTAGGACGATCTGGTTGTCTGGGTCACAAAGGGTGTCACCGGTGGTTACGTCCTTTAGACCGATGGCTGCATAGATGTGGCCAGCGGTGACTGAGTCAACCGGGTTTTCCTTGTTGGCGTGCATCTGGAATAGCTTTCCGATGCGCTCCTTCTTGCCCTTGGTTGAGTTAACAACCTGTGCACCTGAGTCTGCGTGACCTGAGTAAACGCGGATGTAGGTAAGACGACCGAAGAATGGGTGGGTCATGACCTTGAAGGCAAGGGCTGCGAACGGAGCGTCAACCTTTGGCTCGCGGGTGATGCGAATTTCTTCGTTGTTTGGGTCTCCACCCTCGGTTGCAGGAACATCTAGTGGAGATGGTAGGTAGTCGATAACAGCGTCAAGCATCGGCTGAACACCCTTGTTCTTGAAGGCAGAGCCACAAAGAACTGGGTAAAGAGTCGATGAAACGGTTAGCTTACGAATCGCGCCCTTGATTTCCTTCTCGGTTAGTTCTTCGCCAGCGAAGTACTTCTCCATAAGAGCCTCGTCGGTTTCTGCGACGGTCTCTAGAAGGATGGTGCGGTAGTGGTCAGCCTTTTCCTGTAGGTCAGCTGGAATCTCTTCGATCTGGTACTTGGCACCCATCTCGACGTCTCCGCGCCAGGTTAGAGCCTTCATCTGAACGATGTCAACGACACCTTCGAAGGTTGACTCTGCACCGATTGGAATCTGGATAACTAGTGGCTTAGCACCTAGGCGGTTGATGATGGTGTCTACGGTGAAGTAGAAGTCAGCGCCTAGCTTGTCCATCTTGTTTACGAAACAGATGCGAGGAACGTCATACTTGTCGGCCTGGCGCCAAACGGTCTCAGACTGTGGCTCCACACCTTCCTTGCCGTCGAAAACAGCAACTGCGCCGTCTAGAACGCGAAGTGAACGCTCAACCTCAACGGTGAAGTCCACGTGACCCGGGGTGTCAATGATGTTGATCTGGTTCTTGTCCCAGAAACAGGTGGTAGCAGCTGAGGTAATGGTGATACCGCGCTCCTGCTCCTGCTCCATCCAGTCCATGGTGGCTGCGCCATCGTGAACTTCACCGATCTTGTGGGTGATACCGGTGTAGAAAAGGATGCGCTCGGTAGTGGTGGTCTTACCAGCGTCGATGTGCGCCATGATGCCGATGTTGCGAACCTTGTTCAGGTCGGTAAGCACGTCTTGTGCCACGATATCCTCCGGGATTTAGATCAGTTTTTGAATCAGATTTGAGTTTTGGATCTTGAAAAAAGTACATCCGCCCAATGAACCGGAGGTAAACACTGGGTTTGCCTCCGGACACTGAGCGGATGCGGTGCTGACTACCAGCGGTAGTGAGCGAATGCCTTGTTTGACTCTGCCATCTTGTGAGTGTCTTCGCGACGCTTCACAGCAGCGCCAAGACCGTTTGATGCGTCAAGAATCTCGTTCATTAGACGCTCGGTCATGGTCTTCTCGCGGCGAGCCTTTGCATAGCTAACCAACCAGCGCATCGCTAGGGTGTTGGCACGGTGTGCCTTAACCTCGATTGGAACCTGGTAGGTCGAGCCACCAACGCGACGTGAACGAACCTCAACGGTCGGACGTACGTTGTCTAGAGCCTTCTTTAGAAGAACAACCGCGTCAGCGCCTGCCTTCTCGTGTGCGCCCTCAAGTGCACCGTAAACGATTGACTCTGCGATTGACTTCTTACCGTCAAGCAGGATCTTGTTTACGAGCTGAGAAACGACAGGTGAGCTGTAAACCGGGTCGGCTACAACTGGACGCTTAGTAACTGGGCCTTTACGTGGCATTTAAATTACTTACCCTTCTTTGCACCGTATTGGCTACGAGCCTGCTTACGGTTCTTTACTGCCTGGGTGTCTAGAGCACCACGAACGATCTTGTAGCGAACACCTGGAAGATCCTTAACACGACCGCCGCGAACGAGCACCATTGAGTGCTCCTGGAGGTTGTGACCTTCACCTGGGATGTAGGCGGTTACTTCGATGCCGTTGCTTAGCTTGACACGAGCAACCTTACGAAGAGCCGAGTTTGGCTTCTTTGGGGTGGTGGTGTACACACGGGTGCAAACGCCACGACGCTGAGGGCTGGCCTTAAGCGCAGGCGTCTTGGTCTTGGTGACCTTTGGCGTGCGTCCCTTGCGGACCAACTGCTGAATTGTTGGCACTACTTCTCCTTGTTAAATCTGCCGCGCGAAGCAACAGATGTATCTGTTTTGAAAACATCTTTCGAATGCCAGATTGGCGTTTCGGAAGTTCTTGGCCCACCGGAGCAGTCTCTGCTAGCAAGGGCAAAGCACGCGCATTAGCACATGCAATCCCTAGACTACCCGAAGATACTCCGGTGGGTCAAATGGTTTTTGACGCTTTTACTTCTCTTCCGAGTAAGACTCGATAGAAGTGAAGCTCAAATCGGTTGCGCTGAACTCATCCGAGAGGTCTGTCGACTCGGTTGGCAAGGCCCAAATTCGGTTCGGGTACTTCTCAGCCTTGGCCTCTTCGGTCGCCTCAACGGTGATGTTGCGGTAGATCGGAAGACCGGTTCCAGCTGGGATGAGCTTACCGATGATGACGTTCTCCTTGAGGCCAACTAGTGGGTCCTCGCGGCGGTCAAGAGCTGCCTGAGTTAGAACTCGGGTGGTCTCCTGGAACGAAGCAGCAGATAGCCATGACTGTGCAGCCAATGAAGCACGGGTCATACCCATAACTTCCTGACGAGCAGAAGCAGGCTTCTTACCCTCGGCCACTGCAGCGCGGTTGATTGCGGTGAAGCGGTTGCGGTCAATGATTTCACCAGGAAGCATGTCGGTGTCGCCGCTGTCGATGACAGTGACCTTACCTAGCATCTGGCGAACAATAACCTCAAGGTGCTTGTCGTGAAGCGGTACACCCTGTGAACCATAGATGGCCTGAACACCACGGATGATCTCGGCTGCCGCTTCGCGAGCACCCTTAACCATCAGTACCTCGTGCGGAATTGGAGTTCCGTCGACTAGGTAGTCTCCGGCCTTAACCTCTTCGCCCTTTTCAACCAATAGGTCGTCTGGGTTGCTCACTGAAGTGATTGGTGCGTATGGGCTTAGCTTCTTGAAGGTCTTCGAAGTGGTGCGGCTGAATGAGTACTGGTTAGCCAGGTCTTCAGCAGCCTTCTCTGCGGCTTCGCCGTTAGGGCGAACGTAGATGTCGAACTTCTTAGCGCCACCTGAGGTTGGAACCTCAACGATGTCGACGGTTCCAGGCCAGAATGCCATAACGGCGACCTTGCCCTGCTGACGCCATCCGACACGAGCTTCTAGAAGGTCGGTAACACCGTTTAGACCCTGGGTGATGTCATACGAGATCAGACGCTCAACACGAACCTTCTGACCACCGATTGACTTCAAGATGGTCTGCTTCTTAGCTGACGATGCAGCACCACCGGTGTGGAAGGTACGCATGGTTAGCTGAGTTCCAGGCTCACCAATTGACTGAGCAGCGATGATACCGATAGCTTCACCAAGTTCAACGTTGTCGCCGGTTGCAAGTGAGATGCCATAGCAAAGTGCACAAACACCCTGCAGTGACTCACAAGTAAGCACTGAACGAACGTGAACGGTCTCGATGTCTGCTGCCTTGAATGCATCAACAATCTTCTGGTCAACGGTCTGACCAGCCTTTGCAATTACATCCTTGCCAACGGTGACGTCGTTCTGAAGCGCACGGTGAAGAACTGAAAGTTCAATCTCGTTTTCGTTCCAGTTGCCATCGATGTCCTTTAGAGACTTCTCAAGACCCTTGTTGGTGCCACAGTCGACCTCGCGGACGATAACGTCCTGAGCAACGTCAACTAGACGACGGGTTAGATAACCAGCGGCAGCAGTCTTCATCGCGGTGTCCGCGTTACCCTTACGGGCACCGGTTGCGTTGATGAAGTACTCGTTAGCGGTTAGACCAACTAGGTAGTTACCCTTTACAGGCATCGGTGCGAAGTCACCAGATGAGGTAGCCACAGGGCCACGCATACCGATGATCGAACGAATCTGTAGCCAGTTACCACGGGCACCAGAGGTAACCATCTTGAAGATGGCGTTGTCTGATGGGATCGACTCCTGAAGCAAGTTCTGGATCTCGTTGGTGCGCTTGAACCAAAGGGCGCCAAGTTCGTCACGACGCTCAAGGTCTGACTTCAGACCGTTGTCGAACGCTTCCTGAATCTTGGTGTGTTCCTTTTCGCCATCGATGATCATCTTTGAGCGAGCCTTGTCGAATGCACCTGACATGTCGAAGTTGGCGTCAGAGATTGACATCGAAACACCCGAGCGAGTTGCCCAGTAGAAACCGGCATCCTTGATGCGGTCTAGAGCCTGAGCCACCTCGACGCGAGAGAACTTCTGAACAAGCTCGGTAACGATCTTGCCGATTTCCTTCTTGCCAACCTGGTAGGTCACGTACTCGTAGCCCTCAGGAAGAGTCTGGTTGAACAGAGCTAGACCAAAGGTGGTCTCAACTAGCTTGATCTCGCCATCGCGCTCTAGACGGATGCGAACCTTGGCCTGTAGGTCAAGTGCACCGCCATCGAATGCCATCTGAGCTTCAGCAATCGAACCGAATGCCTTGCCCTCGCCGATTGCGCCTTCCTTCACAGCGGTCATGTGGAACAGACCGATGATCATGTCCTGGGTAGGAACAGCAACTGGGCGGCCATCAGATGGCTTCAAGATGTTGTTCGAAGCAAGCATCAAGATGCGAGCCTCGGCCTGAGCCTCAACCGATAGTGGAAGGTGGACAGCCATCTGGTCACCATCGAAGTCGGCGTTGAACGCAGCACAAACGAGTGGGTGAAGCTGGATTGCCTTGCCTTCAACAAGCTGTGGCTCGAACGCCTGGATACCTAGACGGTGCAGGGTTGGTGCACGGTTTAGAAGAACTGGACGCTCGCGGATGACTTCTTCAAGAACACCCCAAACCTGTGGGCGTGAACGCTCAACCATGCGCTTTGCAGACTTGATGTTCTGGGCAAGACCCAGGTCAACAAGACGCTTCATCACGAATGGCTTGAAGAGCTCAAGTGCCATCAGCTTAGGCAGACCACACTGGTGCAGCTTCAGCTGAGGACCAACAACGATAACCGAACGACCCGAGTAGTCAACGCGCTTACCTAGAAGGTTCTGGCGGAAACGACCCTGCTTACCCTTTAGCAAGTCAGATAGTGACTTAAGGGCACGGTTACCGGTTCCGGTAACGGCGCGGCCACGGCGACCGTTGTCGAATAGTGCGTCGACGGCCTCCTGAAGCATGCGCTTCTCGTTGTTCAAGATGGTCTTTGGCACGGCACCTAGATCGATGAAGCGCTTTAGACGGTTGTTGCGGTTGATCACACGACGGTATAGGTCGTTTAGGTCAGAGGTCGCGAAGCGGCCACCGTCAAGCTGAACCATTGGACGGATTTCCGGTGGAAGAACCGGAAGAACGTCTAGGACCATCGAGGTTGGTGGGGTGCTTGAACCAATGAATGACTGAACAACCTTGAGGCGCTTGATGGCCTGGGTCTGCTTTGAGCCCTTGGTGGTTGCGATCTGCTCGCGAAGCTCTGCAGCTGCCGCGTCAAGGTCGAACTCAGCAAGAACCTGCTGAACTGCCTCGGCACCGATTGAGGTGTCGAAGTATTCACCGAAGCTGTAGTCGAAGTGGTCAAAGATGACGTCGTTCTGAACTAGGTCGCCTACCTTGATTGATAGGAACTGACGCCAAGCCAACTGCTCCTTCTGGAGGTTTGCTGGGCGCTCAACGCGAGCGTATTCCTTGACGATCTTGTCGGTCTTCTTCTTGAACTCTGCGATGAGCTGCTTGATGCGCTTCTCTTCTGCAGGGGTGCGAACTACGGCAATCTCGTTCTCGTCGGCAGCTTCTTCAGCAGCGGCGGTCGCCTTCTTGCCCCAGAAGGTGTCTGGGTTCTTCTCTTCAAGGTCAACCAACTGCTCAACAGCCTTAACAAACTGTGCGTCGACCCATAGCGGGGCTTCCCATAGCTTGATTGAAGGCTCAAGAGTTAGACCAAAGGTTGCTAGCTCGTCGTATTCGGCCTGAGCCACGGCAAGCATTTCATCCTGACGGTTCTCAAGCAGGGTGCGTACGCGGTGAACGTAGTCTTCCTTGATGAGGTTCTTGTCTAGGGTGATGTCTTCGTGGTGGATCTTCATAACGCGGTAAGCCGCGAAGTAGATGATCTTCTCAAGGTCCTTTGGAGCCATGTTTAGCAGGTAACCAAGGCGTGATGGGACACCCTTGAAGTACCAGATGTGAGTAACCGGAGCGGCTAGCTCGATGTGACCCATACGCTCACGACGAACTGATGACTTGGTTACCTCAACACCACAGCGCTCACAAACGATGCCCTTGAAGCGAACACGCTTGTACTTGCCACAGCTGCACTCCCAGTCCTTGGTAGGACCGAAGATCTTTTCACAGAAAAGACCGTCCTTTTCAGGCTTTAGGGTGCGGTAGTTAATGGTCTCAGGCTTCTTTACTTCACCGTTTGACCAAGAGCGGATGTCGTCCGAAGTGGCTAGGCCTACTCGGAGAGCGTCGAAGTTTTCAACTTCCATGATTTCTTCTCTTTCCTAAATCTCTTAGAAACCGGTGTATTCGGTGTCGACTGATGAGTTCTCGTTGCGTGAAAGGTTGATGCCGAGTTCTTCCGCAGCGCGGTCTGACTCGAAGTCATCTTCCTTTAGCGAGACAACCTGGCCGGCTGCGTTGAGAACCTCAACGTTTAGGGCAAGTGACTGCATTTCCTTGGCTAGAACTCGGAACGACTCTGGAATACCAGGAGCCTGGATGTTCTCGCCCTTAACGATTGCTTCATAGGTCTTCACACGACCGGTGATGTCGTCAGACTTGATTGTTAGGAGTTCCTGAAGAGTGTGCGCTGCACCATAAGCCTGCAGTGCCCAAACTTCCATCTCACCAAATCGCTGACCACCGAACTGAGCCTTACCACCGAGTGGCTGCTGAGTAATCATTGAGTAAGGACCGGTTGAACGAGCGTGGATCTTGTCGTCAACTAGGTGGTGGAGCTTCAGGATGTACATGTAACCAACCGAGATGTCCTCTGGGTATGGCTCACCTGAGCGGCCGTCGAACAACTTGGTCTTACCGGTTTCCTTGACCAGACGGTTTCCGTCGCGGTTAGGAAGGGTCGACTTAAGTAGGCCTACGATTTCGTCCTTTGAAGCACCATCGAAGATTGGGGTGGCAACCTTGGTTCCCGGAGCTGCTGAGCGCATCTCGTCAACCATGTTGTCTGCCCACTTGGCGACGCCTTCGACGTTCCAACCCTGCTTCGAGATCCAACCTAGGTGGGTCTCAAGGATCTGACCGAAGTTCATACGGCCAGGAATACCTAGTGGGTTTAGAACAACGTCAACCGGGGTTCCGTCTTCCATGAATGGCATGTCTTCGACCGGAAGGATCTTAGAAATAACACCCTTGTTACCGTGACGACCAGCAAGCTTGTCACCCTCGGTAATCTTGCGCTTCTGAGCGATGTGAACCACTACGCGCTGGTTAACGCCAGCACCTAGCTCGTCGTCGCCAGCCTCGATGTCGAACACCTTGACACCGATGATGGTGCCCTGCTCGCCGTGAGGAACCTTTAGCGAGGTGTCGCGAACTTCGCGGCTCTTCTCGTTGAAGATTGCGCGCAGTAGGCGCTCTTCGGCTGAAAGCTCGGTCTCACCCTTAGGGGTTACCTTACCGACGAGGATGTCGCCAGGGCGAACCTCTGCACCGATGCGGATGATGCCGCGCTCGTCGAGCTGAGCCAAGGCCTCCTGAGAGACGTTTGGAAGGTCGGCGGTGATTTCTTCCTTACCGAGCTTGGTGTCGCGAGCGTCAACTTCATACTCTTCGATGTGGATTGAAGAAAGGGTGTCTTCCTTGACCAGGTTCTGGCTAAGGATGATCGCGTCCTCGAAGTTGTGACCTTCCCAAGGCATGAATGCCACTAGAAGGTTCTTACCAAGAGCTAGCTCACCGTTGTCGGTTGATGGGCCATCGGCAAGAACTTCGCCGGCCTCAACGCGCTGACCAGCCTCAACGATTACTCGCTGGTTGATCGCGGTGCCCTGGTTTGAACGGTCAAACTTGCGAAGCACGTATGACTTGGTTCCACCCTTGTCCTGCTGGATGGTGACAACGTCAGCTGCAACCTCAAGAACAACACCGGCAGTCTCGTTGACTACTACTGCGCCCGAGTCGATTGCGGCAACGCGCTCCATACCGGTTCCAACGAATGGCGAGTCTGAGCGAAGCAGTGGAACTGCCTGACGCTGCATGTTCGCACCCATCAGTGCACGAGACGAGTCGTCGTGCTCAAGGAACGGGATAAGTGATGAAGAAACAGATGCTAGCTGACGAGGTGAGATGTCTAGGTAATCGACGTCTTCCTTGTCAACCTCAACAACGTCGCCGCGGAAGCGAGCGAACACCTTGTTGCTTGCGAAGGTCTTGTCAGCGTTTAGAGGGGTCTCTGCTGCTGCGATTGCCTTGCCGTCTTCTGCCGCTGCGTCTAGGTACTCGATCTTGCCCGAAACCTTACCGTTTACAACCTTGTTGTAAGGGGTTTCGATGAAGCCGAATGCGTTGATGCGAGCGTATGCGGTTAGGGAACCGATAAGACCGATGTTTGGACCTTCAGGAGTCTCGATAGGGCACATACGGCCATAGTGAGACGGGTGAACGTCACGGACTTCCATCTGAGCACGCTCACGCGCGATACCGCCAGGACCAAGCGCTGATAGACGACGCTTGTGTGCGAGGCCTGCCAGTGGGTTGTTCTGGTCCATGAACTGTGAAAGCTGTGAAGCACCGAAGAACTCCTTGATCGCGCTGACGACTGGGCGCAGGTTGATCAGGGTCTGAGGGGTGATTGCTTCGATGTCCTGAGTTGACATGCGCTCACGAACAACACGCTCCATACGGCTTAGACCGATGCGAACCTGGTTCTGGATGAGCTCGCCCACGCTGCGGATGCGGCGGTTTGAGAAGTCATCGATGTCGTCTGAGCTAACCGCGATCTTGGCAGTCTTGCCACCCATCTTGATTGGGAACTCTAGGCGAGCACCAGTTGAGACGGCAGCTGCGTTAGCGATCTGCTGGTCGAACAAGAGTAGGTACTTCAGGGTAGCTACGACGTCTTCGACGGTCAGGGTGTTGGCGTTTGCGTCAACGTTTAGACCTAGCTTGCGGTTTAGCTTGTGACGGCCAACCTTGGCTAGGTTGTAGCGCTTGGTGTCGAAGTAGGTTGACTTCAACCAAGCTTCTGAAACTTCAGCACCGGCGGTCTCGCCGCGAACCTTGCGGTAGAGCTCGCGAAGAGCGTCTTCCTTGCTGATGATTGGGTTTGCGAAGACCTTTGACTTGTCATAAGCCAGGGTGTTTTCGATCAGGTTTAGGTCGAAGGTCCAGTTTGGAGCACCGGCCTTAACTGCTGACTCAACATCCTTGAATTCTTCACGAATCTGGTCTTCTGAAAGGCCAAGAGCCTTTAGGAAGATGGTTGCCGAGACCTTGGTCTTGCGGTCAACCTGAACCTGGATGATTGGCTGGCCGAAGCGAGCGATTGGCTTGCGGTCATCGCGAACCCACTCGGTTAGGAACTCTAGGTATGAACCGCGGCTTGGAATGATCTGAGCCTTGTTGTTGCGGACATCGAGGTTACCGGTGGTGTTGGTTGAAACAGAGAAGTAAACACCAGGTGAGCGGACCAACTGCGACACAACAACACGCTCGGTGCCGTTGATAACGAAGGTGCCCTTTTCGGTCATAACCGGGAAGTCACCCATGAAGACGGTCTGTGACTTGATTTCACCGGTTAGGTAGTTGGTGAACTCAGCCTTGATATAAAGAGGCTGGGTGTATGACTTGCCCTTGGTCTTGCACTCGTCAGGAGTGTATGAAGGGTCGTAAAGCTCTGGGCTACCGAAGGTAAGGCCCATCTTTGCGTCTTGCGATGAGTTGGCAGAGTCTTCGATCGGTGAGATCTCTTCGAAGATTTCTTCAAGGCCGGTCTTTGCAGCCGCGCCTTCCTTCTCACGCCAAGCCGGTGCGCCGACGAGCCAGTCAAAGCTCTCGGTCTGCAGACTTAGTAGGTCGGGTAGTTCGATCGGCTCTGGTGACTTTGCAAATGAAAGTCTCTTAGCGAGGCGGTCGTTCTTGATGGTTTTTGCGTTCTTCGCAGCCAATGTTCCTCCAAGGAATACTGCTATTCATCGATCGCGACTCAATGAATAGATGGGTGAAAAATCGCAACCTAAAACCTGTGACGCCAAAATATGCGGTCACGCGCGCAGCCAAAATATGCATGCGGGGTGTTTGGGAGCAAAGGTTCAGTCTATAACGATTAAGAAAAGGTTGTAAACAATTTTTCTGTGAAATCGCACATAAAACTGGATTTGGTGCTAAAAGGGGTCGCGGCGGCACGCCTAAACTTGGGCCATGCGCAGATTTATCCAAATCAAACAACCGAAGGCGACTTGGCAGGAGCTGCTTGTTGCCCTGTTAGGTGGAGTGCTGGGGATCGGCATCCTTGGTTTGATCACCGACTTGACTCATGTGCCGCTGCTCTGGGCGCCATTTGGTGGAACCCTGATGCTGGTTTTCACCGCGCACGCTTCGCCGTTTTCACAACCGCTAAATGTTCTGGGCGGTAGCCTGCTGGCCGCGGGCCTCAGCTTCATCTGTTTTGCGATTCTGCCTGACAATACCTATTCGCTGATGATTACCGTCGGTTTGGTGATTGCAGCGATGCGCTTGGCGCGCTTGAGTCACCCGCCGGCCGCGGCAACGCCCATTGTGATCTCTTTGAGCCATGCAAGTTGGCTTGTGGTTTTGCCAGCTTTGGCCATCGGCTCACTGGCGATTCTGGTCATGGGCTGGGTTGTGCACCGGCTAACCAAGACGCACTATCCCGAGAACTATCCCGCC
>Ga0228699_1000312_pt1 | contig 40399 bp, 38 predicted proteins | sample McNCre217_Aug_MG_FD_178016 | JGI IMG/M metagenome (GOLD analysis project Ga0228699, IMG submission 178016) | Freshwater microbial communities from McNutts Creek, Athens, Georgia, United States - 2-17_Aug_MG | ecosystem: Environmental > Aquatic > Freshwater > Creek | place: USA: Georgia... | reverse complement strand
TCACCCGTGCCTTCGACCACTGCAGTGGCACCCGACAGGCGCACGGCAAAACGCTCACCCGCCACACCGGCAAAGAAAGCTTCGCCGCGTGTCGCACCAATCATCACGGTGTTGCCAACGATGATGTTGTTGACCGCATCGCCACGGAAGTCGATGCTGGGGCGCACCACCACGCGACCACCTGACAAGCCTTTGCCGGTGTAGTCGTTGGCGTCACCAATCAGATACAAGGTGATGCCGTTGCACAAGAAGGCGCCGAACGATTGACCGCCCGTGCCTTCGAGCTGGATGCGGATGGTGTCGTCAGGCAAACCTTCAGGGTGGACCTTGGTGAGTGCCCCCGACAACATGGCGCCAACAGAACGATTGACGTTGCGCGCCACTTCCATGAACTGCACTTTTTCGCCGCGCTCAATCGCGGGCTTGGACTTCTCGATCAGCTTTTGATCCAGCGCTTTTTCCAGGCCATGGTCTTGTGTCGAAGTGTGCAAACGTGGCACGTCAGCCGACACTTGTGGCACGGCCAACAAACGACCGAAGTCGAGGCCAGAAGCTTTCCAGTGTTCAATGCCAGCGCGCATGTCGAGCAAGTCGGCGCGGCCGATCATGTCGTCAAACTTCTTGATACCCAGCTGGGCCATGATCTGACGCACTTCTTCGGCGATGAAGAAGAAGTAGTTCACCACGTGCTCAGGCTTGCCCGAGAACTTCTTGCGCAGCGCAGGGTCTTGGGTGGCCACGCCCACGGGGCAGGTGTTCAAGTGGCATTTGCGCATCATGATGCAGCCTTCCACCACCAGCGGTGCAGTGGCAAAACCGAATTCGTCAGCGCCCAACAAAGCACCCACGGCCACGTCGCGACCGGTCTTCATTTGGCCATCGGCTTGCACGCGAATACGACCGCGCAAACCGTTGAGCACCAAAGTCTGCTGGGTTTCGGCCAAACCGATTTCCCAAGGCGAACCTGCATGCTTGATAGACGACCAGGGTGAAGCGCCGGTGCCGCCGTCATGGCCCGCGATCACCACGTGATCGGCCTTGCACTTGGCCACACCTGCGGCAATCGTGCCCACACCAATTTCAGACACCAACTTCACGCTGATGTCCGCATGAGGGGCCACGTTCTTCAAATCGTGAATCAGCTGGGCCAAGTCTTCGATCGAATAAATGTCGTGGTGGGGCGGTGGCGAGATCAAGCCCACACCAGGCACGCTGTAACGCAGCTTGCCGATGTACTCCGACACCTTGGAGCCAGGCAACTGACCGCCTTCACCAGGCTTGGCGCCTTGGGCCATCTTGATCTGAATTTGATCGGACGACGACAGGTATTCGGCGGTGACACCGAAACGGCCCGACGCCACTTGCTTGATGCGTGAGCGCAGGCTGTCGCCGGCTTGCAACTCCACATCCACTTCGACTTGTTCGGCGCCAATGACGCTCTTCAAGGTCTCGCCCTTTTTGATCGGGATGCCTTTGAGTTCGTTGCGGTAACGCGCAGGATCTTCACCGCCCTCACCCGTGTTGGACTTGCCGCCAATGCGGTTCATCGCCACGGCCAAGGTGGCGTGCGCTTCGGTTGAAATGGAGCCGAGTGACATCGCGCCCGTGGCGAAACGCTTGACGATTTCGCTGGCGGGCTCCACCTCGTCCACCGAAATGGCTTTGGCAGGGTCGATCTTGAAATCGAACAAACCGCGCAAGGTCAGGTGACGCTTGTTTTGGTCGTTGACGATTTGCGCGTACTCTTTGTACGTGCTGAAGTTGTTGGTGCGTGTGCTGTGCTGCAACTTGGCAATCGCATCGGGCGTCCACATGTGTTCTTCACCACGGGCACGCCAAGCATATTCACCACCGGTATCGAGCATGTTGGCTAACACGGGATCGTCACCAAAGGCCGCTTTGTGCATGCGAATGGCTTCTTCAGCCATTTCAAAAATGCCAATGCCTTCCACGCGGCTGGGGGTGCCCGTGAAATACTTCTGCACGGTTTCGGTGTTGATACCGATGGCTTCGAACAACTGTGCGCCACAGTAAGACATGTAGGTCGACACGCCCATCTTGGACATGATCTTCGACAGGCCTTTGCCGATGGCTTTGATGTAGTTGTAAATCGCCTTCTCGGTCGACAAGTCTGCTGGCAAATCTTTGTGCAGATTGGCCAGTGTTTCGAGCGCGAGGTAGGGATGCACGGCTTCTGCGCCGTAGCCTGCCAACACCGCAAAGTGATGCACTTCGCGGGCGCTGCCTGTTTCCACCACCAAGCCAGCGGTGGTGCGCAAACCTTCGCGCACCAAGTGTTGGTGAATGGCAGACAAGGCCAAGGCCGCAGGAATTGCCACTTGGATGGCACTCACCGCGCGATCACTGATGATCAAGATGTTATGACCGCCTTTGATGGCATCCACTGCTTCTGCGCACAGCGAAGCCAATTTGGCTTCCACGCCATCGTGGCCCCACACCAGCGGGTAGGTGATGTCGAGCGTGGCGCTCTTGAACTTGCCGTGGGTGTATTGTTCGATGTCGCGCAATTTGGCCATGTCAGCAAAGTCGAGGATGGGCTGGCTGACCTCCAAGCGCATTGGAGGATTGACTTGGTTGATGTCGAGCAGGTTCGGCTTGGGACCAATGAAGGACACCAGCGACATCACGATGGCTTCGCGAATCGGGTCGATCGGCGGATTGGTCACTTGCGCGAACAACTGTTTGAAGTAGTTGTAGAGCGGCTTGTTTTTGCTCGACAACACGGCCAAGGGGCTGTCGTTGCCCATGGAGCCGATGCCCTCTTCGCCGTTGATGGCCATGGGGGCCATCAAAAACTTGATGTCTTCTTGGCTATAACCAAAAGCTTGCTGACGATCCAGCAAGGTCACAGCGCTGGTTTGCGCGGCTTCGCCTTCGTGGCCTTTGACATCGTCAAGCTTGATGCGGACGTTTTCAATCCACTGCTTATAAGGCTTGGTGTTGGTCAGACCGGCTTTGAGCTCTTCGTCGTCGATCATGCGACCTTGCTCCAGGTCGATCAAGAACATCTTGCCAGGCTGCAGACGCCACTTGCGCACAATCTTGTTCTCTGGCACAGGCAACACGCCCGACTCAGAACCCATGATGACCATGTCGTCGTCGGTGATGCAGTAGCGTGAAGGACGCAAACCGTTACGGTCCAGCGTAGCGCCAATCTGGCGACCGTCGGTGAACACGATCGACGCGGGGCCGTCCCATGGCTCCAACATGGCGGCGTGGTATTCGTAGAAGGCCTTGCGGCGCTCGTCCATGGTGGTGTGCTGCTCCCAAGGCTCGGGGATCATCATCATCACGGCTTGGCTGATGGGGTAACCCGCCATCGTCATCAACTCTAAGCAGTTGTCGAAGGTGGCCGTGTCCGATTGGTCAGGGAAGCTGATGGGGTAGAGCTTTTTGAGGTCGTCGCCCAACACAGGAGAAGACATCACGCCTTCGCGCGCCTTCATCCAGTTGTAGTTGCCCTTGACGGTGTTGATCTCGCCGTTATGCGCCACATAGCGATAAGGGTGAGCCAGGGGCCACTCAGGGAAGGTGTTGGTCGAGAAACGTTGGTGCACCAAACCCAAGGCAGACACACAGCGCTCGTCTTGCAAGTCAAGGTAATAGGTACCGACTTGATCAGCCAGCAACAGCCCTTTATAAATGATGGTGCGGCTTGACATGCTGGGCACGTAATACTCTTTGCCGTGCTTCAAGTTCAAGTGCTGAATGGCTGCACTGGCCGTTTTGCGGATGACGTACAGCTTGCGTTCCAGCGCGTCTTGCACGATCACATCGTTGCCACGGCCGATGAAGATTTGGCGGATGACAGGTTCTTTTTCACGCACGCGGGGCGACATGGGCATGTCAAGGTTGACGGGCACATCGCGCCAGCCCAACAAGACTTGACCTTCGGCCAACACCGCGCGCTCCAGCTCTTGCTCACAGGCCAAACGCGACGCGTGCTCTTTCGGCAAGAACACCATACCCACGCCGTATTCGCCAGGGGCAGGCAAGGTCACGCCAAGCTTTGCCATTTCTTCGCGATACAAGGCGTCGGGCAGTTGAATCAAGATACCGGCACCATCGCCCATCAGCGCATCGGCACCCACCGCCCCCCGGTGATCCAGGTTTTCCAAAATTTTGAGCGCCTGTCCCACAATGGCATGACTCTTTTGACCTTTGATGTGGGCGACAAAACCCACGCCACAAGCGTCATGTTCGTTGGAGGGGTCGTACAAACCCTGAGATTGCAGTTGTGCTTTATCGGCAGCCGTAGTCATGGCGCATTCCTCAAAATATTCAGCGGGGGTAAGAGGATACTGCACTGCAGCATCTATGCCAAGAAAAACAATTGGGGTCAGATCCCAATTAATTTACGACTGAAATTTCAATTTAATTAAATGGGGACACGTCAGAATACAACTAAATCTCGCACCCACGCGCCTAGACGGAGCCATCAGATGGAGGATTCTGCTTTGCAAAAGGCCTGCCTGGCTTGCCCTTGGTCAACCGACGCGGCGTTTGCGCCTGCAAGCTGGTCTTGAAATCCAAATCTCCCAGCGCCCAACCGCTGAGCGTGGCGTCGGTCAATGCACCTTGCTGGTCCACGCTGATGCCTGCCTGCACCAATTCGGCGTAGGCCGCCTCCCGTGCGAAGGGCGTATTGCCCAAGTGCCAATACAGCGCATGCGGCGTGATGAGCCGATCGGTACGCCGTCCGATGTAGCCACCATGGCTTGACCAAACGTAATCCTCGGGTTGCGCCACGATGTGCGCACGCACGGGGTTGAGGTCGATGTAGACCATGCAGGCCATCAAATAGCGTTCCGTCTGAATCAAGGTGGATCGGTAACGCCCTTCCCACAAGGTGCCGGTACGACCATGCGCTTTGTTGAAGGCTTGCACATAGCTGCGACCAACCGCCTGCATCATCTTGGGCAGGGCCTGATCCTCTTGCGGCGTGAGCAACAAATGCAGGTGGTTGCTCATCAGCACATAAGCATGAATGTCGACGCCTTGTACACGGCTGTGCTCAAACAACAGATCGAGCATGCGCTGGTAATCGGCAGCGGTGCGAAAAATGTCTTGCCGGTTGTTGCCCCGCAAAATCACGTGATGCGGGTAACCAGTGACAGTGAGACGAGGTAGGCGGGCCATCTGCAGATGGTAATTCGAACCTGACCCCGATTAAAAGTGCAGTGCTTGCATTTGGTGATTTGATCTAGCCCACCGTCGGCTCTGGCCGGCTTAAGGTTGATGCATCAAAGATATCAACGGTTGATACAATGAGACCAACTCAACAACTCGACCCTGGTAGGTCAACCTTGCTTGATTTGCATGGCCAAGTCTTAGACCAAGGGGACGGCTACTGGATCAAGATTGAAGCGTGGCGCGTTGAGGTCAGCGTGCATATTCCGCATGGCGTGCGCTACAAGCTGACGTTGCACGAGCCCTATGGGAAACGAATTTTGGGTTACGACAACGCCCACGCGATCAAGCCGTCAAAGCGTTTCAAATTAGCAGGACATCGACTTGCCTATGACCACAAACACAGGTACATCAGTGACAAAGGCGTGTCTTATGAATTTCAGGATGCGTTTCAGTTGTTGTCCGATTTTTTCCAAGAAGTCGACCGCGTGTTGAAGGAGGCCAAAACACCATGAAAGCGATTGTTGTCGGAATCATGTCGCAAGAACGCATGCGTGAGCGTGTGCTATCCATTGCAAAGGGCGAATACAAACCCAAACCCTCAGAGCCCAAAATTTGGTTCACTTCCATGCGCTCGCTGGCAGAAGTATTGAGCGATGAAAACCGTGCACTTTTAAAAGTCATTCGTGAAAGCAAGCCCGAATCCATCAGCTCGCTGGCCCACATGACAGGACGTCAGCCAGGTAACTTGTCGCGTACGCTCAAAACCATGTCGAACTACGGTTTTGTCGAGATGAAGCGGGAAAACAAGTTTCTACGCCCCATCGCCAAGGCCACCGAATTTCGAATCGTGGCTTAACGGAGTTTATTGACCCAATGGGTAGCGCTGCGTCAGCAGCTCTTCCACCCCAAACTCCTGCAGCAAAGCCAGCAAACGTTCCGCCGCGCTGCGCTTTTTCTGCCCCGTGTACTTAGCCAAAATGAGTTCGTTTTTCATACTGTGCTCCCAACCCACCAGCTCGGTCACGGTCACTTGGTAGCCCATGGCTTCGAGGTACAAGCAACGCAACACATTGGTGAGTTGACTACCCATTTCACGCGTGTGCAGCGGATGCCGCCACAACTCCGCTAACGGCGTGCGTTGCAAATTCAGCGCTTTGTTCTGATTGAGCGCGCGCGCCAACTCGGCTTGGCAGCACGGCACCAGCACCATGTACTTGGCTTTCTTTTGCAAACCAAATGCAATGGCATCATCGGTGGCGGTGTCACACGCATGCAGCGCCGTCACCACGTCGATTTGCTCAGGCAAGGCATTGCTGTGCGCAGACTCAGCCACGCTGAGGTTTAAAAATTGCATGCGCTCAAAGCCCAAACGCTGCGCCAATTCTTTGGACGACGCCACCAACTCGCTGCGCGTCTCAATGCCGTAAATACTGCCCTTGCCCAAGGCCTTGAAAAACAAGTCGTAAATGATGAAGCCCAAATACGACTTGCCTGCGCCGTGGTCAGCCAACGTAGGGCCGAGATCGCTGTCGGGCAACTCTTTGAGCAACTTCTCGATGAACTGGAACAGGTGATAGACCTGCTTGAGCTTGCGGCGCGAGTCCTGGTTGATCTTGCCTTCACGGGTGAGAATGTGAAGCGCTTTGAGCAACTCGATGGACTGACCCGGACGCAGGTCAAGCTGAACGCTGAGATCTTGCGGCTTGGACGCTGCTGCAGGTTTGTGTTTGGACATGGGTGAATTGTGCCCGTGCGAACAAAGCGCCCCCACTCAAGGACTCACATCCGCAGCCGCGCCTGAATCCCCAACGCCTCCCACCCCGCATGCCCCAACTTGTTAAGCACCTCCATATTGCGCTCAAAGATCAGCGACGCATCAGGATAGGCCTCTACCGCTTTATCAATGCTCGCCTCGCGTAACAAATGCAGCGTGGGATAGGGTGTGCGGTTGGTGAAGTTCTCGATATCGTCTTCACCTGTGCCGCCAAATTGATAACGTGGATGAAAGTCGGCCACTTGCAGCACACCGTCGAGCTCCAGGTCCATCAACACAGCATCGCACTCGGCCAGAAAGTCGTTGAAGTCCAAAAAATCGGGCAGCGCGTTCGGCGCAATCAGCAGCGTGGTGTCCAGCGTGTGGGGGTCGGCAGCGGCCAAGTACAGCAGTTCTTCGCGCAGCAGCGCCAACACATCGTCAGGCTCAGCCGAAGTGCAAACGCGGTAGCGCACCATGTCTTTGACCACCACCGACTTGGCAAACGGACACAAATTCAAGCCGACCACGGCTTGCAGCAACCAGTGTTGCGTGTCTTCAATGGCTATGCGTTCCAACGCATTGTTTGCGTTGTCAGACATGGTTCGCTTCTTTCTTGGCCAATGCTTGACCGATGAAGTGCGCCAGCACAGCACCTCCCACGCACAGCGTGACGGTCACCATCCACGTCCATTGCCAACCGCCCACACGAGCCGCCACCCACCCCACCAAGGGTGGACCTGCAAACTGGCCCAAGGCTGACCATTGCTGCATGTAGCCCACGGTGGTCGACACCGTGCCTTCGCTGGGCGCCAAACGCAAAGCGCAAGAGAACAAGGTGCCAGGAATCAAGCCACCCACGGCAGAAAACACCAACACGCTCGCAAAACGCCAGCTGGTGGACAGCCCCTCGCCCTGCCAGGAGGCGTAAGCACCGACCGCGCCCAAAGCCATGCATGTGAAGCCGATGAGCAACAAGCGTTGTGCCGGCCAGCCGCGTTGCAGCAAACGCCCAGACAGGATGTTGCCGCTGACATTCACCAAGGCCACACTGGCCGACAACACCCCCGCCATGCCAGCGCTCAAACCCAGCTGCGCATAGACCGTGGGCAAAAATCCGACCACGGCCATCCATTGCGAGGCATAGACCGCAAACGTGAGGGCCACCAACCAAGGCCCCCGACTTTGCAACGTGAGGGCCAAGCGTTGCGGCCATGCTTGGTTTACCACCTGCGTGTCTGCGGGGGCTTGCGCGTCCGGTACGCACAGCCACACGGCTAAAAACGCCAACGCAGCAACCACCCCCAACAGCCACCACCAAGCCGACCAGTTCAAGCCGCCGATGACCCAAGGCCCCAGCAACAACGCCAACGCACTGCCTGTGGGCATGTAAGTGCCCCACCAACCCATGCGTCCGCTGAGTTGTGTCAACGTCACGGTACGGCGAATCAAAGCCGGCGCCGGCATGACGACCAGCAAAAACCCCAAGCCCTCCAAAGCGCGCAAACACAGCAAACTGATGGCGTCATCCACACAACCGCCCGCCACACTGGCCAGCGACAACAGACCCAAGCCCGTCAACATGCTGCGGCGCAATCCCAAGCTGTCTGCACTCAAACCAACGGCCAGGCCCAGTGTCATGCTGGCCATTTGCACCGCCGACAACAAAAATCCGGCCTGCACCAAGCTGATGTTCAAGGTGGCTTGCAAGACCGGCAGTGCAGGTGGCAATTTGCCCACATGCAGGGCGGCGCAGACACCGGCAAACACGATGACCCAAGAAGGATGAATGCCAAAGCGATGCGTGCTCATACGTGTACTCACGCCATCAACCGCGCGTGCTCACGGGTGGCAAAGCGGTCCGTCATGCCCGACAAGTAATCCGCCACCGCGCGCGGCAAATCACGACCTTGTGCATAGGCCGCAGGCATTTCGTGGGGATGATTCAAATAAGCGGCAAACAGCTCGCGCACCACCCCACGCGCCCAATCGGTGGTCTGCATCACCTGTGGATGTCGGTACAAATTGCGAAACAAAAACGACTTCAGCGCTTTGGATTCGTCGTACATGGCGGCACTGAACTGCACCAGCGGTGGACACTGACGCGCCGCATCGGCCCCCTGCGGGGCATGCCGTTCAATCGTCTCACGCGTGGCATGGATCACGTCATACACCTGGTCGCTCAACATGCGGCGTATGGTTTCGTACAACACACGACGTCCTTGGAGCTGTGGGTGTTCAGTCAAGGTTTGCGCGTGGTAGCGGGCAAACAGCGGCACGTCTTGCATGTGTTCCAGCGTCAGCAAGCCTGAGCGCACGCCATCGTCAATGTCATGGGCGTTGTAGGCAATCGCGTCGGCCAAGTTGCACAGCTGCGCTTCCAAGCTGGGTTGCGTGCCATTGAGAAAACGCGCCGCCACGCCGCCCGGTTCTTGCGCGTTGATCAACTCCGCGTTGCGACGTGCGCAGTGCTTCAAAATGCCTTCGCGGGTTTCAAAGCTCAGGTTCAAACCGTTGAAGCTGGGGTAGCGCTCTTCCAATTCGTCCACTACGCGCAAGCTTTGCAGGTTGTGCTCGAAGCCGCCATAGGGCGCCATGCATTCGTTCAACGCGTCTTGGCCCGCATGACCAAAAGGGGTGTGACCCAGGTCATGGGCCAAGGCTATGGCCTCTACCAAATCTTCATTCAAGCCCAGTGCACGGGCGATGGAACGACCCAGTTGCGCCACCTCCAAGGAATGGGTCATACGGGTACGAAACAAATCGCCTTCGTGATTCAAGAAAACTTGGGTTTTGTAGACCAAGCGCCTGAACGCGGTGGAGTGGACGATGCGGTCGCGATCGCGTTGATGGGGATTGCGAAAGCTGGAGGCGTGCGCGGGGGCTTCGGGCTCTGGGTGGCGTCTGCCGCGAGAGTGCTCTGGTAAGCAGGCGTAGGGTTTCATGGTGGGTGCTCTTTATTGGCTGAGCGCGCTGTCGGCATGGGGCATGTGCCGCTTCTTCATACTGGTCCAGAAATCATCAGCGGCACATGCCCCATACCGACAGACTGCGTCGGGGCTTTGCTTCGCTCGCCGCATGCGTTGCACTGCTTCGCTCGGTTTATTTCTCACAACAATCGTTGATGACTTGCGCCACCAAAGCATCGGGGGCGCCACGCACGATGGCGCTGCCAGGTGAGTTGATGAGCACGAATTTGATTTCACCGGCTTCGGCTTTTTTGTCCACGCGCATGTGATGCAGGTATTCGTCGGCGCCGAGCTTGGGGCCGACGGTGGGCAAACCAGCGCGGGCAATGAGGTTCGTGAAGCGTGTGACAAAGGCTTCGTCGACCAGCCCCAAACGTTGTGACAGATGCGCGGCCATGACCATGCCGCAACCCACGGCTTCGCCGTGCAGCCATTCGCCAAAACCTAAACCGGCTTCAATCGCATGACCAAAGGTGTGGCCGAAGTTGAGGATGGCGCGGATGCCGCCTTCGCGTTCGTCTTGACCCACGACCCAGGCTTTGATTTCGCAGCTGCGTTTGACTGCATGGGCCAGAGCGCTGGCATCACGTGCCATCAGCGCGTCAAGATTGGCGTCAATCCAATCCAAAAACTGCATGTCGGCAATCGGGCCGTATTTGATGACCTCGGCCAAGCCCGCGCTCATTTCGCGCTGGGGCAAGCTTTGCAAGGTATCGAGGTCGCACACCACGCGCTGCGGTTGGTAGAACGCGCCGATCATGTTTTTGCCAACGGGATGGTTGATCGCCGTCTTGCCACCGACCGAAGAATCCACCTGGGCCAACAAAGTGGTGGGCACCTGCACAAAAGGCACGCCACGCATATAGCAGGCTGCGGCAAAGCCGGTCATGTCGCCGACCACGCCGCCGCCCAAGGCAAAGAGCACGGTTTTGCGGTCTGCGCCTTGGCCCAGCAAGGCGTCAAAAATCAGGTTCAGTGTGGGCCAGTCCTTGTGGCTCTCGCCATCGGGCAAGACCACGGTGTGCACTTGTTTGTAAAGGGGCGCAAGCGCCGCTTGCAAACGCTGGGCGTACATCGGACCCACGGTGTCGTTGGTGACGATGAAGGCCGCAGCCGCTTTGGGTAAATCAGCCCAGGTGCTGGGTGCATCCAACAACTGCTGGCCGATCAAGATGTCATAGCTGCGCTCAGCAAAGTCAATCGAGACGCGTGCAGAGGAGGTGGACATGGCAGCAGCCTTTGGAAAAATCAAACAGCAGGGGAAGATGACGGCGGCGTCGACAACGGCGCTGCGGGTGCAGGCTTGGGCCCGGTGATCGCCTCTAACTGCCCCGCCAACTCGAGCTGTGCCACGATCATGTTGACCAAGGTCGCCACCGTGGGGCGGCCGGTCTCAATCACGTAATGCGCGGCTTCGCGGTAAATCGGATCACGCAATTCAAACAACTCACGCAAACGGCCCAAGGGATCGGCCACTTGCAGCAGTGGGCGGTTTTGGTCGTGGCGCAAGCGGCGAAACACTTCTTCGGGTGTGGAGCGCAAATAAAACACTTGGCCACGTGCATGCAAGCGTTCGCGGTTTTCGGGCCGCAGCACCGAACCACCGCCGGTCGACAGCACGCCTTTGGCACGTTGACTCAACTCGTCGATCATCTCGGCCTCGACATCGCGAAAGCGGGCCTCCCCTTCGCGCTCGAAATACTCGCGAATTGAACAACCCAAACGGTTTTCAATCGCATGATCCGAGTCCACGAAAGGGATGTTGAGCCGTCGGGCCAATTGACGCCCTACGGTGGATTTGCCAGAGCCCGGCAGACCAACCAAAACCAACAATGTGTGCTTTCTTAACGTGCTGATGCACTGTGAGCCAGCATTTTAGGGGTTATGAACACTAGCAATTCTTGCTTGGCCGACACGCGGCGTTGGTTTTTGAACAAATGCCCCAGCACGGGCAAATCACCCAGCAGAGGGACTTTGTACGTGTCGTCTTGCTCGGTGGTTTCGTAAATACCGCCAATCATCACCGTGCCGCCGTTGTCGACCCGCACTTGCGTGTTGACGTGTTTGGTGTCGATCGCAAACCCGGCAGGTGTGATTTGGCCCACGCTGTCTTTGTGAATATCCAAATCCAACACGATGTCGCCTTCGGGTGTGATTTGGGGCGTGACTTCTAATTTGAGATTGGCTTTTCGAAATGAAATCGCCGTCGCCCCACTGGCAGCAGCCATTTGGTATGGCAGTTCGGTGCCTTGTTCGATCACCGCCTTGGCCTGATCGGCCGTGACCACGCGCGGGCTAGACACCACCTTGCCTTGGCCGTCGGCCTCCAGCGCTGAGAGTTCGAGGTTTAAGAATTTGTTTTTGGCAGCGTTGAAGATCGACACCGCAAAGCTGGCCGGCTCAAACCCGTTCAGGCTGGCCGCAGGCAAATTGACGAACTGACCGCTGGTGTTGAGTGCTTTGTCTGCGATGTTGAAACTCGTGGCTTGCAGGGCCGTCGGATTGGCATTGGCCACCACATTGGCCTGGGTTGAGCCCCACACCGCCTGCCCTCCCGCCGGGCCCAGACCACCCAAACGCACACCCAAGGTTTGGCCAAAGGTGTCGCTGGCTTGCACGATGCGCGCTTCGATCATCACTTGGCGCAAGGGCACGTCGATGCGTTGAATCATCTGCGCCACCTGGTCGAGCCGCTGGGCAATGTCAGTGACAAACAATTGGTTGGTCCGTGGCTCGGCCATTACACTGCCACGCGGACTCAGAATACGCGCTGTCGTGGTAGCCATCGGACTGACCGATCCCGCAGCCAAGCCGCCCAACACAGGCGATGGGTTGCCCCAAGTCGCCGCAGACAAAGCAACAGAGGGGGCGCCTGTGCCTTGGATGTAGCCCTGCACATCGACCGCTTTGGCATAGTTCAGCGCAAAACTGCGCGTTTGCACGGGCTCTAGGTTTTGCAAGGCAAGCAGGCTCTCAAATGCCAACTTGTCGCGCGCAGCCACTTCAGCGCGCGGCGCCACCCAAATCACACGCCCTTGGCGGCGCTGGCTCAAGCCCTTGGCTTGGGCAATGATGTCTAGCACCTGATCCCAAGGGACTTGATGCAACCGCAAGGTCAGGGACCCCGTCACACTGTCTGAGGTGACGATGTTCAAGCCTGTGAAATCGGCCAAAATTTGCAAGGCTGTGCGCACCTCGATGTTTTGAAAATTCATTGACAAAGGCTGGCCGCTGTACACGGGCTCAGCGTTGGGATTGGGCTCTTGGGTCTGGCTCCAAGCGGGTCCAAATATGCCAAGACACATCCACCAAACCGCCGCCTCACGCGCCAGCACTTTGTTGCGCATGGCCCAACCCCTCATGGACTCACCCCCTCGAAAGGCAACGCGACCTGGCGAGCGGACCACACGCCCTCCGGATTGCGTACCAACTCACGCAGGTGCACATGTTCAGGCGTGACGGTGGAGACACGTCCCCAGTCTTGGCCCACATAACTGCCAACGCCCACGCGGTACACGGTATCGCCCAAATGTGGTGTGGTTTTGCTGCTGCCACTGGCGTCTTCACGCACCTGCACCAAGGCTTGTACGCCCGCACCTTGCGACACCCAGCCCACATAGCGCAAACGCTCACGCGCAAAGGCCTCTAGGGGTTCGCGCACGCGGTGCCTTTCTGGGGCCACCCAAGTTTCAAAGCTGGGATGTTGCTGCGCATGATGCAACTGAAGACGGGCCCAGTCATCGGCGCTGAACGGGTCATGTCGCGCTTCATGATTGGGCGCACCATCCGTTGGATTGAGCCCACCTGCCAAGGCCCAGTTTTGGCCTAGCGGTGCTGAGCGTTGCGGCAACAACAGCTTGAGTTGAACCACCACCGCATCAGCAGATCCGACCTTGACCTCCAAAGACGACACCGTCGCACCAGGTGCCCATGCGGGCCATTGCGCCCACCAATTCAACCAAGCTTTGCCTGCCCCTTGCATTTGCACATGCAAGGGCAGCTGGTGCAAGGACAAAGCATGCAAAGCTGCGGGCTGTTGCAACGCATCCAACGACAGGTGAGACACCTGCAACTGGTGTGTGTGTGCAGACGCCATCAAACCACGCGTGACAGCTTCGGTCTGCCCCACACGGCTTGGCAACTTAGCGAGATGAGGTGTTGCTTGCGCCAGTTGTTTTTGGAGGTCTGCCGTGCGTTGCTGGTGGCGGCGTGTGTCCTCTTGTTGCTGCGCCATTTTTTCAACCAACGCCTGTGCATCGGCCCAGGTTTGCCAACGGGCCAGCCACCAAGGGCTGGCCGCACACACGCCCACACACCCAGCCACACACCACCAGACCCGTTGCGCTGAAGTGGGCCATTGCCATGGCTGACGCCAGTCGAGCGATAAAAATGCATGCGGTGTCATCACTAGCGCGCCTTCAAATCAGCTTCAATGCGAAATTGCCAGGTAGACGCCATGCGCGTTGAGGCGCCGTGGCTCAGCTGCAAACGCTGCGCACGTGGTGCTTGGGTCCAAATATCCAAAGCCGTGAGCGCTTGCAACAACTGATGCACATGGGCTGACGACAAAGCCTCACCCTGCACCGCCCAATGCCCCTCGTGCTGCCGCACCTCAGACACCCAAACACCGTGGGCTTGTTGCGCCAACACACGCCCCCACTGCGCCGTCTGGTGTTGCCATGCCGTTTGGGCGTGCCACCACTCGCTAAGGGCTTGCGCTTGCTGCACTTGGGTGCGAAGTGCCGCTTCTTCTTGCTGGGCTGCATCCAACGCACGCTGACTTGTCACCACATCCACGCCATCGGTGGGCGGCTGCAACCACGCGGCCCAGCCTGCCACCGCCACACACGCCAGCAAAGCCCCTGCACTGGCCGTGGCCGCCGTGCGTGCCCACCAAGCACGACGGGTATGAAGCGCTTGCTGGGCATGGCTGGGTGAAAAGCGCAAACAGGCGTCAGCCCAACCGCCCAACGCCAAGCCTAAGGCGGCGTCACATTGCAAACTCAACGCCACACTGGCTCCGGGCAGTGCGGACAGCAAGTCTTTGTCTTGCGTGCGTTGCACCGCATCAGCGCGCGGCTCAATCGCCCACACGGGCACACCGGCTGTGCGCGCCATCTGCTCCAGCGCCTGGACATGCGCTTGTGCAACGACGCCTACCCGGTAACGCTGCACGGCAGAGGGCGGTTCTTGTGTCAATGCCAGATCCACCCGCGCGTACGCCACACACATCTGCGACAAATCAGGAAGATGCAAGGCCTCTAACTCGGCCATGAGCTGAAAGTGCAAGTCGTCACCACGCAAAGCCTGGGCAAGGCCGACCGTGTAGGTGCTCACCCAAGCGTCATCGACAGACATGCAAATGCCATCGATGGGGTGATCGTGCGCCCGCAAGAAGGACCTCAACCATTGCCCAAACGCTGGGCCATCCCATGCAGTGGCCGCATCGACCTGCAAAGCAACGGGGATATCCAGCTGCTCGGCACAGCACAAGGTATCGGGCGCCGAAGGGGGGCCCGCCAAGACCACCCAATCCATGCCATCAGGACGCAAGACACAACCTGCCACTGTGCGCCGTGTCTGACGCCAAGGGGTGAGCCATGTAGGAACGCGCATATCGACTCCTTACAAAAGGGCCTGTGTTTTTAGCGCCCGCATCTTGTACCGCGGGCGTGCTTGACTTGGGGATTTTGTGATTCAGGCGTGGTTTTTATAATCCCGCTTACTTATGGCGACCACCCCCACCCCCGACCGTTCGAAAGAACAAGCCGCTGCCCCCGCAGCCCCGCGCTCTTTGGTGAGCCATCTCTTGATGTGGGCCTTCGGCATTGCGGCCGCCGGCGCACTCATCGTGGCCTTGTTGGTGGGGGTCGCGCTGGCGATGGCCTACCCGCAATTGCCCGATGTGTCTGACTTGTCCGATTACCGCCCCAAGTTGTCGATGCGGGTGTATTCGGTGGAAGGCACACAAATTGGCGAGTTCGGCGAAGAGCGACGCAACCTCATGCCGTTCAAAGAAATCCCCAAGGTCATGAAAGACGCGGTGCTGGCGATCGAAGACGCGCGCTTTTACCAACACGGCGGGGTCGACTACATTGGCCTGATGCGCGCGAGCTTGGCCAACTTAGGCCGCGCCAAAAGCCAGGGGGCGTCGACCATCACCATGCAGGTGGCACGCAATGTGTATTTGTCGTCTGAGAAAACCTTCACCCGCAAGATTTACGAAATCTTGCTGACGACCAAGCTCGAGCACATGCTCACCAAGGACCAGATTTTTGAGATCTACCTGAACCAAATTTATTTGGGCAACCGTGCCTACGGTTTTGCCGCTGCCTCGGAGGCTTACTTTGGCAAGCCGTTGAAAAACATCAGCATTGCTGAAGCCGCCATGCTGGCAGGTTTGCCCAAAGCCCCATCGGCCTACAACCCGATTGCCAACCCCAAGCGAGCACGCTCACGCCAGCTCTACATCATTGAGCGCATGGAAGAACACGGCTTCATCACCAAGGCTGAGGCCGCGGCCGCCAAGCAAGAAGAGCTCAAGATCCGCACCGCCATGAGCAGCCTCAACACCCACGCTGACTATGTGGCCGAGATGGCACGCCAGCTCATGTTTGCGCAATACGGCCCCGAGATTTACACCCGTGGCCTCAACGTCTACACCACCATCCGTGCCAGCGACCAGCAAGCGGCTTACTTCGCCTTGCGCCGCGGCATCATGGACTACGAGCGCCGCCAGCATTACCGTGGCCCCGAGAAGTTCATCAACTTGCCAGCCACCCCGGCCGAGCAAGAAGACGCGATTGACGACGCCCTGATTGAACAAGGTGACAAAGGCGACTTGCTGGCTGCGGTGGTGATTGAGGCCACCCCCAAGAGAGTGCGGGCTGTGCGACAAAACAGCGAAATTTTGGAAATCACTGGCGAGGGTTTGCAACCCGTGCAATCGGGCCTGTCAGACAAAGCGCCGCCCAATATTCGCTTGCGCCCTGGCGCTTTGATTCGCGTCACCAAAACCGCCAAAGGCGCTTGGGAAATCACCCAGCTGCCCGAAGTAGAAGGTGCGTTTGTGTCGGTTGATCCGCGTGATGGCGCGATTCACGCCTTGGTTGGTGGTTTTGACTTCGACAAAAACAAGTTCAACCATGTGACCCAAGCTTGGCGCCAGCCGGGCTCGAGCTTCAAGCCATTTATTTATTCGGCAGCGCTTGAAAAAGGCTTCACCCCCATGACGGTGGTCAACGATGCCCCGCTGTTCTTTGACGCCAGCGTCACCGGTGGCCAACCGTGGGAACCCAAAAACTACGACGGCACCTTTGAAGGCCCCATGACCTTGCGCAAAGGTTTGGCCAAATCGAAAAACATGATTTCGATCCGGGTGCTGCAATCGGTCGGCGCGCAAAACGCACAAGAGTGGATTTCTCACTTTGGCTTTGATCCCGAAAAACATCCGCCCTATCTGACGATGGCCTTAGGCGCTGGCTCGGTCACGCCCATGCAAATGGCTGCTGGTTATTCGGTGTTTGCCAACGGTGGCTACCGCATCAATCCTTACCTGATCACCAAAGTCACCGATCAAATGGGCAAGGTCTTGTCCGAGTTCACGCCACCTGCACTGGATGAATCGGCACGCGCCATTGATGCACGTAATGCGTTTGTGATGACCAGCTTGCTGCAAGAAGTCACGCGCTCGGGCACTGCGGCGCGCGCCTCGGCTACCTTGAAGCGCTCCGACATTTACGGCAAAACAGGAACCACCAACGACTCCATGGACGCTTGGTTTGCGGGCTACCACCCCACACTGACCGCTGTCACCTGGATTGGGTACGACACACCCCGCAAACTGGGCGACCGCGAAACCGGCGGTGGTTTGAGCTTGCCGGTGTGGATCAGCTATATGCAGCACGCGCTGCAAAACGTGCCGATTGCGGAGCCTGCTGTGCCGCCCGGCGTGAGCCACGACAGCGGCGACTGGACTTACACCGAGTTTGGCAAAGGCGGTGGGGTGAGCAGTTTGGGGTTGGACGGCAAGTCCGGCAACAGCGAGCTGCCTGTCAGTGACGAAAAAAAGCGAATTCTCGACCTGTTCAAAAACTAAGCCGTGAAATGCAGCGCCAGCCCCGTTTGGGCGCTGGCGTCTTGGCTCAAGCGCGCAAAAAATTCGCCTTGGCCTTTGGTGTCGGCCCATTGCTGGCCGTCAAATTTGAAGTGGTAACCGCCTGATCGTGCCGCCAACCACACCTCATGCAGAGGTTTTTGCAGATTGATGATGATCTGGCTTTTGTTCTCAAACGTGAGCGTGATCATGCCGCCCACGCGCTGGTTGTCGATGTCGGCCTCACCGTCGTCATTGATGCGGTCACAGGCCAGTTCAACGGCTTTGAGCAGAAGTTCTGCGCGGTCTAAGAATTCGAGATCGGTCATTACAATTTGCGCCATGGGTATTGAGCAAAAGATTCTAGTCAGGGCCAGTGCCCTGGGTGCGCGTGTGGCAATCTGTGGCGCCGCCGTGTTGCTGAGCGCTTGCGGCCAAAAAGGTGCGCTCTACATGCCCAACGACCCTGAATTCAAACAACGCGCCACCTTGCCCGAGATTGTGCGTCGCCAATTACCCGATTTGACCGGCACGACCAACGCGCCAGCCACGCCCCCCGCCAGCGCAGCGTCTGCGCCTGCGGGTCGTTAATTCTTTTTCACGAGCCGTCTGATGACACATTCCACGCTTGCCGGTGCGCCCTTCGTTGCCACACAAAACAACGCTTTGTATTTGGAAGGCGTTGAGCTCGCCGCCTTGGCCCGCGCGCACGGCACACCTTTATTTGTGTACTCCAAAGCCGCCATGCTATCGGCCTTGGCTGCTTACCAACGAGGGTTTGCAGGCCGCAATGCACGCATTTGCTACGCCATGAAAGCCAACTCCTCCTTGGCCGTGTTGCAAGTGTTTGCGCAAGCAGGTTGTGGTTTTGACATCGTCTCTGGTGGCGAGTTGCAGCGCGTGATCGCCGCAGGTGGCGATGCCGCCAAAGTCATCTTTTCTGGCGTGGGCAAAACACGCGCTGAAATGCGCCAAGCCTTGGAAGCGGGCATTGCCTGCTTCAACGTCGAGAGCGAAGCCGAGCTGGAGGTGCTGAGCGAGGTGGCGCAAAGCATGGGTCAACGCGCGCCCGTGAGCATCCGCGTCAATCCCAACGTGGACGCCAAAACACACCCCTATATTTCAACCGGCCTCAAGGGCAACAAGTTTGGTGTCGCCCATGAACGCGCCCTACAAACCTACCAACGTGCGGCCAGTCTGCCCGGCCTAGAAGTGAAGGGCATTGACTGCCACATCGGATCGCAAATCACCGAGTCAACGCCCTACCTCGACGCCATGGACCGCGTGCTCGATTTGGTGCAAGCGATTGAGGCTGCAGGCATTGCGATTCACCACATCGACTTTGGCGGTGGTTTGGGTATCAACTACAACGGCGACACGCCCCCTGCAGCCGATGCCTTGTGGGCCCAGCTGCTCGCCAAGCTGGATGCACGCGGCTATGGCCAACGCCAGTTGATGATTGAACCCGGTCGTTCCCTGGTGGGCAATGCCGGTGTGTGTTTGACCGAGGTGCTGTACTTGAAACCCGGTGAGCAAAAGAATTTCTGCATTGTTGACGCGGCCATGAACGACCTGCCGCGCCCAGCGATGTACGAAGCCTTTCACCAAATCGTGCCCCTGGCGCAGCGCAGTGGCGAGGCCGTGACCTATGACGTGGTGGGCCCCATTTGCGAAAGTGGCGACTGGTTGGGCCGCGACCGTTCTTTGATCGTCCAAACCGGCGACTTGTTGGCCGTTTTATCGACCGGGGCCTACTGCATGGCCATGGCCAGCAACTACAACACACGGGGACGCGCCGCTGAGATTTTGGTCGATGGCGACACAGCGCATGTGATTCGCCGTCGCGAAACCTTCGCCGATCAAATCGCCTGCGAAGCTTTGGTGCGCTGAACCCAGCGTCGCACGCGCCAGCCCAACAACACAGCCAACACAGCGGCGTACAGCCAAACTTCGGCAAAGTTGCTTTTGGCTGCGCGCATCCAAAAGAAATGCAGCACGGCCAGCCCCGCCACCAGGTACACCGCTTTGTGCAACAGCTGCCAGCGCCGGGCGCCCAAGGTGCGAATCGCACGGTTGAATGAGGTGGCCGCCAAGGGTGTGAGCAGCACAAATGCCGTGAAGCCCACCAAGATAAATGGCCGCTTGGCAATGTCGTGGGCGATGTCGCTCACCTCCAAGCCCATGTCGAACCAGCTGTAGGCGAGCAAATGCCACACGGCATAGAAGTAGGTGAACAGGCCCAGCATGCGTCGAAATTTGGCCAACACAGGCCACGCAAATTGCACGCGCAAAGGCGTGATCGCCAAAGTCAGGCACAGCAAACGCAGCGTCCAGTCGCCTGTTGAGCGAATCAAATACTCCGCCGGGTTCGCCCCGAGTGCATCATGGAAGGCACCCCAGCTGAGCCACCCAAAGGGCAACAAACACAGCCCTGCCAGCGCGATCCGAGCCATCATGAACGGGCGCGCTTCAGAAGAACTTTTTCAAATCCATGCCGGCGTACAGGCTGCCGACTTGCGCTTCGTAACCATTGAACATCAAGGTCTTGCGCTTCTTGGCGAACAATCCGTCTTCGCCAATGCGTCGCTCCGTGGCTTGACTCCAACGCGGGTGGTCGACCAAGGGGTTCACATTGGAATAAAAACCGTACTCTTGCGGTGCGGCACGGCCCCAGGAGTTGATGGGCTCTTTTTCCAGAAAACGAATTTTCACCAAGCTCTTGGCGCTCTTGAAACCGTATTTCCACGGCACCACCAAGCGCACCGGAGCGCCGTTTTGATTCGGCAACACCTCGCCGTACATACCGAATGAGAGCAAGGTGAGTGGGTGCATGGCTTCGTCGAGACGCAGGCCTTCGATGTAGGGCCAATCCATCACATGCGAACGCACGCCCGGCATGGTTTTGGCGTCCGCCAAGGTGGTGAACTCGATGTATTTGGCACTGCCCAAAGGCTCGACCCGCTTGATCAACTCCGATAAAGAATAGCCCACCCACGGAATCACCATGGACCAACCCTCTACACAACGCATGCGGTAAATACGCTCTTCCATGGGGCTGAGTTTGAGCAAGTCCTCCAAGTTCAGACGGCCTGGTTTTTTCACCAAGCCTTCAATTTCCACCGTCCAAGGCTGAATGGGCAAGGTGTGCGCGTACTTGGCCGGATCGGCTTTGTCGGTGCCAAATTCGTAATAGTTGTTGTAGCTGCTGGCATCCGCATAAGGCGTGATTTTTTCCATGGTGTTGGCCCCGCTGATGCGGCTAGGCCCGCCCACCAGAGGCGCCAACTTGCCCGGGCGTGTCGCAAGCGTTTGTGCCCAGGCATTGCGCGCCGCCCATGCGGCCAACGAAGCCCCCGCCGCACCTGCGGCAAGCTGCTTGAGCCAGTCGCGGCGTTGCAGGTATGCGGCTGGCGAGGTGATCTCGCTGCTCAAGGCATGGGTAAAACCAGAATCGCTGGAAGCGGAATATGAATTGCGGCGCATGGTGCTCTCCTGCCAAACAGATGGCGCATTGTCGTGTGTTGGCGTTTTGTTTGCTGTGCCAAGGGAAAAGGCTGGCAACACGGCAAAAAGACCATGCACCAAGCCTCATTGAACGAAAAAAAAGCTGGCTCACGGCCAGCTTTTCTGAGAGGGGCGCTAGATCAGATCAACGCAGACCCGCGATGTAGTCCGACACGGCTTTGATTTCGCGGTCGTTCAGCTTGGCGGCCACTTGGGTCATTTGCACGCTGTTTTTGCGCACGCCATCACGGAAGGCCGTCAACTGAGCCGAGGTGTAGTCCGCATGCTGACCCGACAGACGGGGGTATTGGGAGGGAATGCCAGCGCCGTTAGGTGCATGGCAGCCTGCACAGGCAGGAATTTGACGGTCAGCAATGCCACCGCGGAAGATGCGTTCGCCCAAGACGACCAAGTCTTTGTCTTTGGCGAAGCCATTCTTGGCTTGCTTAGAACCCACATAAGCGGCGATGTTTTTCATGTCATCGTCGCTCAAAGGCGCCGCCATGCCGCTCATGATGCCGTTGGCACGCTTGCCCGACTTGAACTCGCTCAATTGCTTGACGATGTAGTCAGGGTGCTGCTGCGCCAATTTGGGGTTGGCGGGCAAAGACGAATTACCGTCCGCGCCGTGGCAAGCCGCACAGACGGCGGCATAGCTGGCTTCGCCTTTGGCCGCATCGGGCTTGGCTACTTTGGCAGCAGGCTCATTGGCTTGAGCAGAAAAAACAGGGGCCACCAAGGCGGCGGCGATCAGCAAAGAGGCGAACAGTTTCATATGTGTGCTTTGGTTAATTGCGCGCAAAGACGTCGAAAAACTCAGCAGATTCTACAATGCCGTATGAATCAGTCTGACCCACACGCCCACCCCACCCCGATCGACATGCCGGAGGTGCTCGCGAACTCGGGTTCAGACCCCGAAAAAGTAGGACTTTCCAAAGCCGCCTTCGCCCTGCTCAGTCCCGCCGACCGGGCCAAATACGCCATGGGCTGGCTGCACACGGCCCGTTTTTTGACCACCGCCGCTCAGTTGCACCACCTGCCCGCCTACGATTTGCCCGAAATCGCCTTTGTGGGCCGCTCCAACGCCGGCAAATCGACCTGCATCAATGTGTTGACGCAGCAAAAACGCCTGGCCTATGCCTCCAAGACCCCAGGTCGCACACAACACATCAATTTATTCGCCTTGGGCCGTCAAGGCCAAACCGATGCCGTGCTGGCCGACTTGCCTGGCTACGGCTATGCAGCCGTGCCCAAACAAGACAAGATCCGTTGGCAACAGGTGATGGCCAACTACCTGCTGACCCGCGACAACCTGCGCGCCGTGGTGTTGATGTGCGACCCCCGCCATGGTTTGACCGAGCTCGATGACATCTTGCTTGATGTGCTGCGCCCCCGGGTCGAAGAAGGTTTGAAGTTTTTGGTGCTGCTGACCAAGGCCGATAAGCTCAACCGCACCGAAGGCGCCAAAGCCTTGTCGATCGCCAAGTTGCAAGCTGGCGGCGGCGAAGTCAAACTGTTCTCGGCCCTGAAAAAACAAGGCGTGGACGAGGTGGCTAGCCTGCTCTATGACTGGATGCACACGTGATACAGACCCTCACACACGCCCTTCCTCACGGCATCACCCTGAGCTGCCGAGTCAGCGGCGAGGTGGGTCGCCCCGTGCTGATGTTTTTGCATGGCTTTCCAGAGGCGGCCTTTGTGTGGGACGACCTGCTGCGTCACTTTGCACAGCCCGAGCACGGCGGCTACCGCTGCATCGCCCCCAATTTGCGGGGCTACGAACATTCCAGCGCACCCAGCGATGCCAAAGAATACCGGGCCAAATACCTAGTGCAAGACGTGGCTGCACTGATCAGCGCTGAAAGCCCCAACGCCCCCTTGGCTGCCTTGGTAGCGCACGACTGGGGCGGCGCCGTGGCGTGGAACGTGGCCAACCAGCATCCCGAGCTGTTGCGTCGCCTGGCCATCATCAACTCACCCCACCCCGGCACGTTCTTGCGCGAGCTGCAAAACAGCCCCGCCCAGCAAGCCGCCAGCGCGTACATGAATTTTCTGATTCGCCCCGATGCTGAAAAGCTGCTGGCCGAAGACGACTACCGCCGTTTGTGGGAATTCTTCACCAATATGGGCGCCATCGACGGCCCGCACCCTTGGTTGACCGAAGACATCAAGGCCCAATACCGTACCGTATGGGGTCAAGGCCTGACTGGCCCACTGAACTATTACCGCGCCTCCCCCATGCGCCCCGCACGGGCAGGCGACCCGGCCGCAGCTGCCCTGCATTTGCCGCACAGCATGCTCACCGTCGAGGTTCCCACCTGTGTGATCTGGGCCATGCAAGACATCGCGCTGCCGGCCGGTTTGATCGATGGTTTAGAAGCCTTTGTGCCCAAGCTCACGCTTCACCGCGTGGCCGATGGCACCCATTGGTTGGTGCATGAGCAACCGCAATTGGTCGCGGGGCTGTTGGAAGACTTTTTACGTGAAGACAAAGCAGCACGATCGGCTAAAGACCGCACCCAGGCCATCAGTGCGCGCACACACGACGGCAAGTGAGCCGCCTCACACAGTTATCTGACACAGGCACGCTCAATAAAGGTCAGGCACGCCGGGTGGACGGGTTTTGAAACGCTTGTGAACCCAAAAATATTGCGTGGGCATGGTGTTGATGAGCGCTTCTAGGCGCTGATTCATCAAGGCTGTGTCGGCTGCCACATCGTGGGTGGGAAAGTCCGTCCAAGCAGGATGGACCACCACCTCGTAGCCCGTGGGTGTCATGCGGGTGGTCACAGGCATGACGCGGGCACGGCCCAATTTGGCAAAGCGCGAGAGCGACGGCACGGTGGCGGCTGGCTCACCATAAAACGGGACAAAGATCGACTCGCTTGGACCAAAGTTCATATCAGGCAACAAGTACAGCACCTCGTTGTCACGCAAAGCGCTGACGATGGGTTTGACCCCGTCTTCGCGGCTGAACAAACGCACCTGACCAAAACGCACACGGCCTTGCGCCACCCATGCATCCACCGTGGCATTGGACTGCGGCGTGAAGATGGTGGTGAAGCGCAAGGGCAACTGCAAGGTCAGCGCAGTCCATCCCACATCCAAGCCAACAAAATGGGGCGCAAACAAGACCGTGGGTTGAGGCGTCAACAAGCTAGCCACATCGCCCATTAGCTGCACACGTGCTTGAATGCAGGCTGCGCTGCGATGCCACAACCAACTGCGGTCCAACCAAGCCTGCGCAAAGCGCACAAAAGATTCACGGGCCATGGCCTCACGTTCAAGGTCCGTGCATTCGGGAAAGCACACCCGCAAATTGGTCTGCAACACATGGCGACGCGAGCCCACCATGCGGTACAACAGCCAGCCCAAACCTGCACCCAGCGCGCGCAACCAGCGCAAAGGCAAATACCCCAACAAACGCAACACCATGAGCCCCAAAGTGCTGAACATGACTCAGGCCTCCGAACGCGGTTGCTTGTCGCGGGCGTAGCCCCACAGGTACTGGCCTGGAGCCTGCCGCACCATGGCCTCCACCGCGCGGTTTACAGCGGCTGCCGCTTGCTCGGGCGTGGCTGTGTTGTCTTGCAACTCCGGGGCATCTGAGGGGCGGATGTGGATGCAAAAACCTTGTCCGGGAGACAAACGCTCGCACCAGGTCAAGAGGACACGAGCGCCGGTTTGCTGGGCCAGCTTCGCCAGCAAGGTCATGGTGTAGACATCCCGCCCAAAAAAAGGCGCCCACACGCCTTGCCCTAACGGTGGCACCTGGTCGGGCAAGATGGCGGTGTAGCCGCCGCCTCGCAAGGTGCGGATCAGCGTGCGCACCCCCGCCAACGAGGTGGGGGCAGACTCTAGGTAAGGACGGGTTCGCGCGTTGGCCACCAGTGGCTCCAGCCAAGCTTTGCGGGCTGGGCGAAACAAAGCGACCATGGGCCCGTAAGTGGGACCGAATTTTTCAGCTATCGCTTGCGCGCCAATTTCCCAACAGCCCAAATGGGGCGACAGAATGATGGCGCCCCGGCCGGCTTGCATCGCCGCTTCAAAATGCTCGGCGCCTTTCCACTGGATCAAGCCATCCAAGGACGCGCCATGAGGACGCATCCACACCCAGGGCAACTCGGCCACCATGGCACCGATGGCGCCGATCGCAGGACGTGCATCGCGCCAAGCCACACCCGCCGCACGCACATTCGCTTGAAAGGTGCGGCGGTAGCTGGGTGAGAGCCACCACACCAACCATCCCAACACCCGACCCAAACGCTGCATCACGGACAAAGGCACGCGTGCGAGCAAATGAAAGAGTCGGGTCACGGCAGACATGGACGGTTGTCAATACACAAAGAGTTGAACTAGAATACAGATTGTCGCCGAGTTAAAGAACTACTTGCAGGGCGACAACACACCACGGTGTGACGGCGAGGGGCCAGCCCCAAGCATCTGCTAAAGCGTTCGCTGGGCTCCAAGTTTTCAGGGTCGGCAACGCCGAACAACCTACTGAAAACAAGGAGCTTTTTTCATGTCTCACGACTTTCTCTTCACCTCTGAATCTGTCTCAGAAGGCCATCCCGACAAAGTGGCTGACCAAATCTCGGACGCGATTTTGGATGCCATTTTCGAGCAAGACCCACGTTCACGCGTGGCTGCCGAAACCCTGACCAACACCGGCTTGGTCGTCTTGGCAGGTGAGATCACCACCAACGCGCACGTCGACTACATCCAAGTCGCCCGTGACACCATCAAGCGCATCGGCTACGACAACACCGACTACGGTATCGACTACAAAGGTTGCGCGGTCATGGTTTGCTACGACAAGCAATCCAACGACATCGCCCAAGGCGTGGACCACGCATCGGACGACCACCTCAACATCGGCGCGGGCGACCAAGGCCTGATGTTCGGCTATGCATGCAGCGAAACGCCTGAGCTGATGCCCGCTCCCATCTACTACGCACACCGTTTGGTCGAGCGCCAAGCCCAGTTGCGCAAAGACGGCCGCTTGCCTTTCTTGCGTCCTGACGCCAAGAGCCAAGTGACCATGCGCTACGTGGACGGCAAGCCCCACAGCATTGACACCGTGGTGTTGTCCACCCAACACAGCCCTGACCAAAGCGAGTCAGCCACCAAGATGAAGGCCAGCTTCAATGAAGCCATCATTGAAGAGATCATCAAACCCGTATTGCCCAAAGAGTGGCTCAAGGACACCAAGTACTTGATCAACCCCACCGGCCGTTTCGTCATCGGCGGCCCACAAGGCGATTGCGGTTTGACTGGCCGCAAAATCATTGTGGACACCTACGGCGGCGCATGCCCCCACGGTGGTGGCGCGTTCTCCGGCAAAGACCCCTCGAAGGTGGACCGCTCTGCCGCTTACGCAGCCCGCTACGTGGCGAAAAACATCGTGGCGGCTGGTTTGGCCAAACAGTGTCAAGTGCAAGTGGCTTACGCGATTGGCGTGGCACGCCCCATGAACATCACGGTGAACACCGCAGGCACTGGCGTGATCTCTGACGACAAGTTGTCAGCACTGGTGGCTGAGCACTTTGACTTGCGCCCCAAAGGCATCATTCAAATGCTTGACTTGCTGCGCCCCATCTACAGCAAGACCGCCGCTTATGGCCACTTTGGTCGCGAAGAACCTGAGTTCACTTGGGAAAGAACCGATAAAGCTGCGGCACTGAAAGCTGCTGCTGGCGTGAAGTAACCACTTCTTCGTTCTGTTCAAGGGCTTCTCGTTTTTGACGGGAGGCCCTTTTTGTTTGCGTCTTTATTTTCGTTTCTCGGGAGAGGCTAGTTGGGGTAAGCAGACGCGGCTTACATCGCTTCGCGACGAATGGCGCCGCATCTGCTTACCCCAACTAGCATGTCGTTATTCGAAAAAGTTCAGGCGCAAAAGGTTTTCGTTTTGCTATGCACACCAAGAGAAGCTTGGGTGGTGCACCCCAATAAGGCGCCATTCATCGCGCAGCGATGTAAGCCGTTTGGGGTGCGCCACCCAAGCTTCGCTGCAACTAAAAACGCACAAAACTAAGAACGAAACCGCAACGAGAAAAGAGTCAAACCTCAGAAGACTGCTGCAACGCCCACATCTGCGCATACCGTCCATTCAACGCCAACAACTCCGAGTGCGCCCCGCGCTCCACAATGCGCCCCGCATCCAACACCAAAATCTCATGTGCATCCACAACCGTCGACAAACGGTGCGCAATCACCAAGGTGGTTTTGTTTTGCGCCGCACTTTGCAACTCCGCTTGAATCGCGCGTTCATTGGCGCTGTCCAAAGCCGAAGTTGCTTCGTCAAAAATCAGAATCGGTGGGTTCTTCAACAAGGTGCGCGCAATCGCCAGACGTTGCTTTTCGCCACCAGACAATTTCAAGCCCCGCTCGCCCACCATGGTGTCATAGCCCTTGGGTGTGGCGGCAATGAAGTCATGGATGTGCGCGGCTTGGGCTGCTTGCTCAACTTCAGCCTCTGTGGCATCGGTGCGGCCATAGGCAATGTTGTAGCGCACGGTGTCGTTGAACAGTACGGTGTCTTGCGGCACGATGCCCATGGCACGACGCACACTGTTTTGGGTGACCTGACGAATGTCTTGACCATCTAAGGTGATGGCGCCACTTCCTACGTCGTAAAAGCGAAACAGCAAACGCGCCAACGTCGATTTGCCCGAGCCCGAAGGGCCCACCACGGCCACGGTTTTGCCTGCTGGAATTTCAAAACTGATGCCATGCAAGATCGGACGCGATGGCTCGTAGGCAAACACCACCGACTCAAACTTCACCGTCGGCGGGCCACTCAATTTCAGGGTTGGCGCATGCGGTGCATCGGCGACTTCACGCTCTTTTTCCAACAACGTGAACATGCGGTCCAAGTCCGTCAGGCTTTGCTTGATTTCGCGGTACAGCACACCCAAAAAATTCAGCGGAATGTAGAGCTGAATCATGAAGGCATTGATCATCACCAAGTCGCCTAAGGTCATGCGGCCATCGACCACGCCTTGTGTGGCGCGCCACAGCATGCCCACCAAGGCCACCGCAATGATGAGCTGCTGCCCTGTATTGAGCAAAGACAAGGAGGTTTGCGCTTTCAGGCGTGCACGGCGCAAGGCCTCCAGACTTTTGTCATAGCGCGAAGCCTCAAACGCTTCATTGTTGAAGTACTTGACGGTTTCGTAGTTGAGCAGCGAATCCACCGCCTTGGTGTGGGCCGCCGAGTCAAACTCGTTGGCTTGGCGTCGAAAGTGTGTGCGCCACTCGGTCACGCTGATGGTGAAGATGATGTAGAGCACCAGCGCACTCAAAGTGATACCCGCAAACCACACATCAAACTTGACCGCCAAGATGCCGAGCACCAAGGCCACTTCAATCAAGGTCGGGACCACGCTGTAGAGCGAGTAGGAGATAAGGGATTCAATGCCACGCACGCCACGCTCAATGTCACGCGTCATGCCGCCGGTTTGGCGCTCTAAGTGAAACCGCAGACTCAGACCATGCAAATGTTGGAATGTTTCCAACGCAATCTGCCGTGCTGCGCCTTGAGTGGCTTTGGCAAACACCAACTCGCGCAACTCGGTAAAGGCAGAAACCGACAAGCGCAACACGCCGTACACCAGCAACAAGGCCACCGGCACCACCAATACCGCCTGTGGATCGCCAGGCTTGATGGACATGTCATCGATCAAATTTTTCAACAAGATCGGCACGCTCACATTAGCCACCTTGGCACCGACCATGAAGGTCAAGGCAGCCAAGACACGCCATTTGTATTGCCAAAGGTAAGGAAAAAGCCGTTGCAGAGTTTCGCGATCAGGCCGTTGTTTGGTGGTGACCACCCCTTGCGGGGCGTTGGAAGAATGAGCGTGATGACGCATGTTGCACAATGACCAAGAAGTTATCTTTCGATTGTGCCTATGTCCTCACCTGTCAATCCCCACGCCGTGCCTTTACCCACCGACCAAGAGTTGGTACTCAAAGTGATTCCTATGCCTGCTGACTGCAACGCCAATGGTGATATTTTTGGCGGCTGGGTCATGGCCCAGGTCGACTTGGCCGGGGCCGTGCTGCCCGCACGCTATGTGCGCGGCCGCATGGCCACCGTGGCGGTGAATGAGTTCATCTTCAAGCAGCCCGTCAAAGTGGGCGATATCTTGAGTTTTTTCTCACGCGTGCAACGCATTGGTAACACCTCGATCAGCGTCAAAGTGGAGGTGTTTGCGGAACGCTTCAGCACCCAAGGCGAGTACATGAAGGTCACCGAAGCCACACTGACTTATGTGGCAATTGATGACCAAGGCAAGCCGCGCCAGATCCCCAAAGCTTAGTTTTAAGAAACGATGTACGCCGCCGCGCCGGTGGACATGAGCGTGCCATCGGGCCCCCGAAACTCCATCCGCGACGAGCCCACCCGCGAGCCCACGCGCAAGGCATGGGCATGGATGGTGAAATGTTCGCCAATGCCTGGGCGCAAATAATCCACCCGCAAATCGATGGTGCCGAGCTTGGTGAAACGCTGCAAACGCTGTGCAGGCGACTCGTTCATGTGCTTGGCCGCCAAGGTCGCCATGACAGCGGCACTGCCAATCGCATCTAGCACAGCGCTGATCACGCCGCCGTGGATGCGGTTGTAGCCGTAGTGCCCCACCAGCTCAGGCTTCATGTCGATGCGTGCCACCACCTCTTCAGGCGTGACGCTGACCAGCTTCAACCCCAAGGTTTTGTTGAAGACAATTTTTTCTTCATAGATCTCACGAAACCCTGCCAGATATTCGGGTTCAAGAACGACAGGGGTGTCGGGACGTTGGAGCATGCCTTGCGTCTTTCTTCGCTGCGCAACGCGCTCAGAGTTTGGAAAAATCAGGTTTGCGCTTTTCCATGAACGCGCCAAAAGCTTCTTTGGCGACGGGCTCACGCAACATGCGACCAAACGACACGCCTTCCTCCGCCATTTGCGCCTTGATCTGTGCCGCCTGGCCTGCCTTCATCAATCGCTTGGTTTCGATCAGCGAGGTGATGGGTTTAGCCGCCAGCTTGCGCGCCTGGGTTTGGGCATAAAGATTGAGTTCAAGTGGCGGCACCACACGGTTGACCAAGCCCACTTCTTGGGCAGCCTCGGCCATGAAGGGGTCACCCATCAGCAGCGCTTCGGCGGCGCGGTGGTAGCCCATCATCTGTGGCACCAACAAGCTCGATGCGGCTTCGGGGCACAAACCCAAATTCACAAACGGCATGGAGAAGGCCGCGTTGTCTCCGGCATAGACCAAATCGCAATGGAACAGGAGCGTGGTGCCAATGCCCACCGCAGGTCCGGCCACTGCCGCAATCAAAGGCTTGGGAAACGCAGCGATGTTGCGCAAAAAGCGAAACACGGGCGAGTCTTGCCCCGAGGGCGGTTTGTTCAAAAAGTCGGCAATGTCATTGCCCGCACTGAAGATCGACTCATGGCCTTGGATGACCACCACACGCACGCTGGCGTCTTGTTCAGCTTGTTCAATCGCATCCGCAAGCGCCGCGTACATGGCCGAAGTAATGGAGTTCTTTTTATCGACACGGTTGAAGGTGAGCGTCATCACGCCCTGGTCGATGTGGTTCAAGATGTCTGTCATGGGGTTTTCCGATCAAGGTTGGCGCAGCCAGTATTGGGTGCGGTAAAACGGGCCAATGTAGCCACGCACCTGAAGTTTTTTACCGCCCTCTTTGGGGACCAATTTGACGGTGTATTCCTTGCCGTTCTCGGGGTCGAGAATTTTGCCGCCACCGGCCCACAAGAATTCACTCAAGGGCTCGTGCTTCACACCACGGATGATCTCCATGCCGATGATGTCTTGGCCTTTGCGATCGTCTTTGCAAGCGTCGCAGGTTTTCTTGCCGTGTGAGTCTTTGTCCAGGGACTTAACCACGCGGCCACTGAGCACGCCGTCTTTTTCAACAATCTGCACTTCGGCTTTGGCTTCGCCCGTGTCATCGTCAATAGTGTGCCAGTTGCCTACAGGCGTCATTTGGGCATAACTGGCACTGGCTGCCAGCAGGGCGACGCAGCACAGTGTTTTGAAGTTTTGGATTTTCATAAGCAGTTGAATTTACAACATTGTTCCAACGCAGCGCGTCAGGCAAACACCGCCTCTGTCTCCATCAGCACAGCCGAGCCGGCACGCGCAGTGGCCATGAGTGACGCTGTTTCAGGGAACAGCTTGGCGAAATAAAACCGTGCGGTTTGCAGCTTGGCTTGGTAGAAGGTCTCCCTCTGCCCTGCGGCAATTTTTTGCAGCGCCACTTGGGCCATGCGGGCCCAGAAATAGCCCAACACCAAGTGGCCTGCCACGCGCAAATAGTCCACCGCTGCAGCACCGACTTCGTCGGCGTTTTGCATGGCTTTGTAGCCAATCTCGCCTGTGAATTGCGTCATCTGTTGACCCAACTGGGTCAAAGGCTTGATGAACTCGGCCATGTCTTCGTTGTCTTGCGACTGCGCCACCAATTCGGCAATTTGCTTGCCAAACTTTTTCAAGGTGGCGCCTTGGTTACCCAAGACCTTGCGACCCAACAGGTCCAAGCTCTGGATGGTGTTGGTGCCTTCATAAATCATGTTGATGCGTGCGTCGCGCACATACTGCTCCATGCCCCACTCGCGAATAAAACCATGGCCGCCAAACACCTGCATGCACGCCGAGGTTGCGGTCCACGCGTTGTCCGTGATGAAGGCTTTCACAATCGGCGTGAGCAAGGCAACCATCTCTGCGGACTCGGCGCGCACGGCGGCATCGGGATGATTCAACTCACGGTCAATCAGCAAAGCGCAATACAAGCTGAGCGCGCGACCGCCTTCGGCATAGGCTTTGGCGGTGAGCAGCATCTTGCGCACATCAGGATGCACCAAAATGCTGTCCGCAGGTTTGGCCGGCTCTTTCACACCCGTCAAGCTACGTGACTGGATGCGATCTTTGGCGTAGGCCAACGCGTTTTGATACGCCACCTCGGTCAAACCCAGCGACTGCATGCCCACGCCAATACGGGCTGCATTCATCATCACAAACATGGCGGCTAGGCCTTTGTTGGGTTGTCCCACCATCGTACCCACGGCACCGTCAAGCACCATTTGGCAGGTGGCATTGCCGTGGATGCCCATCTTGTGCTCCAGGCCACCACAGTAAATGCCGTTGCGTTCGCCCAGGCTGCCATCGGCATTGACATTGAACTTGGGCACCACAAACAGGCTGATGCCTTTGCTGCCTGCAGGCGCATCAGGCAAACGTGCCAACACCAAGTGCACGATATTGCTCACCATGTCGTGCTCGCCAGCGCTGATGAAAATTTTATTGCCTGTGATGCGGTAGGTGCCGTCTGCTTGAGGCTCGGCCTTGGTGCGCAACAATCCCAAGTCTGTGCCGCAATGCGGCTCGGTCAGGCACATGGTGCCGGTCCATTCACCACTGGTGAGCTTGGGCAAGTACAAGGCTTTTTGTGCGTCGGTGCCGTGCGCATGCAATGCCTCATACGCGCCATGCGTGAGGCCGGGATACATGGTCCACGCTTGGTTGGCACTGTTGAGCATTTCATAAAAACATTGGTTGACCACCAAGGGCAGCCCTTGTCCGCCATAGGCGGGGTCGCAGCTCAAAGCTGGCCAACCGCCTTGCACATACTGCGCAAATGCGGCTTTGAAGCCATCGGGGGTGGTGACCTCATGGGTGTCGCGGTTCAAAGTACAACCCTGCGCGTCCCCCACTTGATTGAGTGGAAACAACACCTCGGCAGCGAATTTCCCGCCTTCTTCGAGCACGGCCGAAATGGTGTCGGCATCCATCTCGGCATGCGCAGGCATGTGTTTCAAATCGTCAGTGACGTGCAGCACTTCGTGCAGTACAAATTGCATATCGCGCAGGGGCGGGGTGTAGCTGGGCATGGAAACTCCTTACTTTTTAAACGTGAACAGTGCTGTGTTTGGCAGCGATTTTTGAAGCTGAAGATGTCTTGGTTTTGACAGTTTTTGCGGCAGTGCGTTTGGCAGCCACAGACGAGGCTTGCATCGACGCACCATAGCGCTGCAAGATATTTTGAAAACCACGTGCCGTTCGGTCCAAAGATTTTGAAGAACGCAGAAAACGCGCCTCGTATTGCAGGGCCAAAATCAAGCCGTGAATTTCAAACACCATTTGCTCGGCATCGATGTCGGCATTCAAATGTTCCTCATCACGCGCTTGCACCACGGCGCGGTAGACCGCCGCCAGCCAAGTTTTGACCGAGCTGGCCAAGGCGTCGCGCACCGGGCCTGGGCGGTCATCGAACTCGGCAGCACCACTGATGTAGAGGCAGCCCGAGTCAATCTCGGCCGAGGTGCGCTTGGTCCAATTGGCAAACAACTGTTGTAAACGGGGCAAGCCTCGCGCGGCTTGCAGCGCAGGGTAGAACACCTCCGCTTCAAAGCGCTCGTGGTATTCGCGCACCACCGAGAGCTGCAACTCTTCGCGTGAGCCAAAATGGGCAAACACGCCCGACTTGCTCATGCGTGCCACCTCGGCCAAGGCGCCGATACTCAAACCTTCCAAACCGATTTGCGTGGCAAGTCCCAGTGCTGCATCCACAATAGCGGCTTTGGTTTGCTGCCCTTTGTGCATGGCGCGTTGATCAGAGACAGCTACTTTGTGCGTGGCCATAAATATCTTAAAAAAGAACGATCGTGCTATTTTGCACGAAAAATTTGACGCCTAAACTTCAACCTCATGGAAGCCACACGAATTCTTGCTATCCGTCACGGCGAAACCGCCTGGAACGTGGACACCCGCATTCAAGGCCAACTCGACATTGGCCTCAACCCCATGGGCCAATGGCAAGCGCAGCGCGTGGGCCAAGCCCTGGCGCATGAGTCCGTGGCCGCGATTTACAGCAGTGACCTCAGCCGCGCCTTTGACACTGCACAAGCAATTGCACAAGCCAACCGCGCCTACGCCGCACGCCCCGTCACGCCGCACACAGGCTTGCGCGAACGTCACTTTGGCCATCTGCAAGGGCAAACTTGGGAACAGATCGAAACCGAGTGGCCAGAAGACACCCGCCTGTGGCGCGGGCGTGACCCACATTGGTCGCCCGCAGGAGGTGAATCGCTGACCGTCTTGCGCGCGCGCATCGAAGGCTGCGTGAATGCCTTGGCCGCACAACACCTGGGCGAGCAAATCGTGTTGGTGGCGCACGGCGGGGTGATGGATGCGCTGTATCGCTTGGCCACCAATCAATCGGTAGAAGCGCCACGCACCTGGCATTTGGGCAATGCCGCCGTCAACCGTTTGCTGTGGACGCCTCAGGGCTTGAGCTTGGTGGGCTGGGGCGACGTGTCGCACTTTGACGATGCACACGACGCACCGCGCGACGAAACCACCACTTAAAGCACGGGCTTAATCGGCGGACACATCATCCACCGACTTGGGCGGCGTGACGCCCAAGTGGCGATACGCAGCCAGCGTGGCCATGCGACCACGCGGTGTGCGTTGCAGAAATCCTTGCTGAATCAAATACGGCTCAATCACGTCTTCAATGGTGTCGCGCTCTTCGCCAATACTGGCGGCGATATTGTCTAAGCCCACCGGCCCACCATCGAAACGGTGAATCACCGCTTCCAACAATTTACGGTCCATCAAGTCAAAGCCTTGGGGGTCCACATCGAGCATGGCCAAAGCATTCTTTGCGATGTCTTCGGTGATGCGCCCTGTGCCCTTCACATCGGCATAGTCGCGCACACGGCGCAACAAGCGGTTGGCAATACGCGGCGTGCCGCGTGAACGGCGTGCAATCTCGAACCCACCTTCCACGTCCATGGGGGTGTCGAGCAAACCGGCGCTGCGCACCACAATGCGCTGCAACTCTTCGGCGGTGTAGAACTCCAGCCGCGAGACAATGCCAAAGCGGTCGCGCAAGGGGTTGGTCAACATGCCTGCGCGGGTGGTGGCGCCTACCAGGGTGAAGGGCTGCAAATCCAGTTTGATGCTGCGCGCCGCCGGGCCTTCACCAATCATGATGTCGATTTGGTAGTCCTCTAAGGCCGGGTACAAAATTTCTTCCACCACGGGCGACAAGCGGTGAATCTCGTCGATGAACAGCACATCGTTTTTTTCCAAACCTGTCAGCAACGCCGCCAAGTCCTTGGGTTTTTCCAGCACCGGCCCGCTGGTGGAACGCAGGTTCACACCCAGCTCTTGCGCAATGATGTGACTCAGTGTGGTCTTGCCCAAACCAGGTGGGCCAAACAGCAGCACGTGGTCGAGGGCTTCATGGCGTTTCTTGGCCGCACCAATGAAGATTTCCAACTGCTCGCGCACCTTCATCTGCCCCACATACTCTTGCAGCAGCTTGGGGCGCAAAGCCCGCTCAATGGCCTCTTCGTTGGACGACACAGGCGCGGCAGACACCACGCGGGGTGTCGCAGGCACGAAGTCGTCGCCAAAGTTGTCGGTTTGAATGCTCATGGTTTATTTGGCCAAAGATTTCAGCGCCAGCTTGATGCCATCACTCACCCCGACGTCAACAGGCAAGGCCTTGAGTGCGGCAGACGCCTCTTTGTCGCTGTAGCCCAGCGCCAACAGCGCTTGCAAGATATCGCTTTGGTGGTCCGGCGCGCTGAACATATTGGGGCCGAGGTCGGCACCCAATTTGCCTTTGAGTTCCAACAGCAAACGCTCGGCCGTTTTCTTGCCGATGCCCGGCACTTTGGTCAGGCGCCCTGCTTCTTGGTCGGACACCGCACGTGCCAGCTCATCGGCGCTCATGCCACTCAACACCCCCAAGGCTGTGCGAGGACCGACGCCTGAGATTTTGATGAGCAAACGAAATGTGGCGCGCTCAGACGGGGTGCCAAAGCCGTACAAGATTTGCGCATCTTCGCGCACCACAAAGTGAGTGAACAAAGACACCCGCTCGCCCGTGGCCGGCAGGTTGTAAAACGTGCTCATGGGCACGTCGACTTCGTAGCCCACGCCGTTGCAGTCCACCAAAACTTGGGGTGGATTTTTCTCGCTGAGGATGCCGGTTAACTTGCCTATCATTGGGGAACCTTTTTAGGGATTATCGACTTGATTCTTCGCCACACCTTCTCCCCCCCGAACAACACCCGCCTGTCCCATTTGTGCGGCCCCATGGACGAGCACTTGCGCACCATTGAGTTGGCCTTGGACGTGAAAATCGCACACCGTCACGAACAGTTCAAAGTGGACGGTCACAAAGCCAAAGCCACCCGTGCCTTGGAAGTTTTGCAAGCCTTGTATGAGCGAGCGGCACGCACCATTGCCCCAGAGCAAGTTCAATTGATGCTGGCCGGCGATGTGTCAATGGACGAAGACGGCAGCATGCTGCTCAACACGCGCCGCACCGATTTGCGCGCACGCACACCGAATCAAAGCGTCTACCTCGAGAACATTGCCAGCCACGACATCACCTTTGGTATTGGCCCGGCTGGCACCGGTAAAACCTATTTGGCTGTGGCATGTGCCGTGGATGCGCTGGAGCGCAGCGCGGTGCAACGCATTGTGCTGACCCGCCCAGCAGTAGAAGCCGGCGAGAAGCTGGGTTTCTTGCCCGGTGATTTGGGCCAAAAAGTCGATCCATATCTGCGCCCCTTGTACGACGCGCTGTACGACCTGATGGGTTTTGACCGGGTGCAAAAAGCGTTCGAGCGCAACGCGATTGAAATTGCACCACTCGCCTTCATGCGCGGCCGCACGCTCAACAACGCGTTTGTGATTTTGGACGAAGCACAAAACACCACGCCCGAACAAATGAAGATGTTCCTCACCCGCATCGGCTTTGGCGCCAAAGCTGTGGTCACCGGTGACGTGAGCCAAATCGACCTACCCAAGGGCACACTGAGTGGTTTGATCGATGCTGAGCGCGTGCTCAAACGCGTCAAAGGCATCTCCGTGTGCCGCTTCACCAGCGCTGATGTGGTGCGCCATCCGCTGGTCGCGCGCATTGTGGACGCGTATGACGCGCAACGCACCAGCACCACCGGTGCGCCGGTGCGCAAGCGCGACTGAGAAAGCACCTATGGCACTCAACCAGCTTCAACTCTCTTTGCAATTTGGCGACATCCCACATGTGGCACGCCATCGGACGGCCTTGCCGCGTCACTTCGTGGCACGCTGCATTCGCCATGCCTTGGTGGACGACGCCCAAATCACGGTGCGCATCGTCAACGCGCAAGAAGGCCAAGCACTGAACCGCGGCTACCGCAAAAAAGATTACGCCACCAACGTGCTGACCTTTGACTACGAACAAGCCCCCGTGGTGGTGGCCGACTTGGTCTTGTGCGCCCCCGTGGTAGCCGAAGAAGCCAAAGCGCAAGGCAAAACACTGCAGGCGCATTACGCGCACTTGCTGGTACATGGCGCGCTGCATGCCCAGGGCTGGGACCACGAAACCAGCGCCCAAGATGCGCAAGAGATGGAAGCCTACGAAATCGACATCTTGAAAGGCCTAGGCTTCAAGAACCCCTACCAAGCCTAAGGCGCGAGAGGACTCAACGGCCCGAGGTGTCTTCGAGCAAACGCACCTTCACCGCCTTGCCTTTGACACGCCCCGCGCTCAAGCGTTTGACGGCCTCACGCGCAATGCTGCGCTCCACCGCCACATAGGTGGAGAACTCGTTCACATTGATCTTGCCGACCTGCTCCTTGCTGAAGCCTGCCTCCCCCGTCAAGGCGCCGAGCACGTCACCGGCGCGAATTTTTTCTTTGCGTCCACCCACAATTTGCAGCGTGGCCATCGGTGGCTGCAGGCTGCCACCCGCTGTGGGGGTCAAGCTGCTCAGTGGCGCCCAGGTGGACTCGCGGTCTTGCAACTGCTCGATCTTGCCCACATGACCCATGTCGTCCATGCTGGCCAGCGACAGCGCCAAGCCCTCGGCATCACCACGACCGGTGCGGCCAATGCGGTGAATATGCACCTCAGGATCGGGCGTCACGTCCACATTGATCACCGCTTCTAAGTTGGCCACATCCAAACCACGCGCGGCCACATCGGTGGCCACCAACACCGAGCAACTGCGGTTGGCAAACTGCACCAGCACCTGATCCCGCTCACGTTGCTCCAACTCGCCATACAGCGCCAAGGCACTGAAACCCTGGGCCTGCAAGACCGTCACCAGATCGCGGCATTGTTGCTTGGTGTTGCAAAACGCCAGTGTGGACTCGGGACGGAAATGATTCAGCAGCAAGGACACCGCGTGCAAACGCTCGCTGTCCTTCACCTCATAAAAGATCTGTTTGATTTTTTGTGCATCGTGTTGCGCCTGCACCTTCACTGTTTGTGGTTCGCGCATGAACTGCGCGGCCAACTTGGCAATGCCTTCTGGGTAAGTGGCTGAGAACAACAAAGTTTGACGGTCTTTCGGGCACTGGCGCACCACCTTGGCGATGTCGTCAAAAAAGCCCATGTCCAGCATGCGATCGGCTTCGTCAAGCACCAACATCTTCACGCCCTGCAAACTCAAAGAACCGCGCTCCAAATGATCCATGATGCGACCGGGCGTGCCCACCACCACATGCGCACCATGCGCCAAGCTCAAGGTCTGACCGCGCAGGGCCACACCACCGCACAAGGTCACCACCTTGATGTTGCCCACGGCGCGGGCCAAACGGCGTAGCTCTTGCGTGACTTGGTCGGCCAACTCGCGGGTGGGACACAGCACCAAGGCTTGGGCATCCAGCAAGGCAGGATCGAGCTTTTCGACCAAGGGAATGCCAAACGCCGCCGTTTTGCCGCTGCCGGTGCTGGCTTGGGCGATCAAGTCTCTTCCGGCCAAGGTCAGGGGCAAGCTGGCCGTTTGAATCGGCGTCATCTGGATGTAGCCCAGTTGGGTCAAGTTGGCCAGGCTGTTAGCCGCGAGGTGCAAGGAGGAAAACGAAGAGGCGTTGGGATTTGAATCGGTCATGCACCGATTATCGTGATCGGGATGGTGACGGGACCATCGTTGACCAAATGCACCTGCATGTCGGCACCAAACACGCCTGTTTGTACCTTGGGGTGCTGGGCTTGGGCCAGCGCCACAAACGCGTCATACAAACGACGCCCTTCGTCCGCAGGTGCTGCGCTGGTGAAACTGGGGCGGGTGCCACTGCGGGTATCGGCCGCCAAGGTGAATTGACTCACCACCAGCAGGCCGCCATTCATATCGGTGACGCTGTGGTTCATCTTGCCTGCCTCGTCGTAGAAGACGCGCAGCTTCAAAATTTTGTCGAGCATTTTCTGCCCCACGGCTTCGGTGTCGCCCCGTTCGGCACACAGCAACACCAACAAACCTTGTGCAATCTCGCCCACGGTGCGCCCGTCCACCACCACACGGGCTTCGCTCACGCGTTGCAACACGGCTTTCATACGGGCACGCTCAAATCAAATCGCGCGGATCGTCAAAATGCGCTTCCACATCGTTGGGCAACAACTGAATGCTGGCCCGCAAACCGGGCACCGCACTCATCAGCGCTTGCTCGACCGTGGTACGTAAGGCCGCTGCGCGGCCCAGTGACCATTCGGACGGCATGTGCATGTGCATGTCCACAAAGCGCCGCTGGCCCGCTTTGCGGGTGGTCACATGATCAAAGCGCACGATGTGAATCACACCTGCGCCATTGGCACCATCACGGCTGTGCGACATGTCGTGCAACACCTCTTGAATTTGCGCCAACACCTCGGGCTCCACCGCCTCGTCCATCAAGCCTTGCGATGCACCCCAAATCAAATGAACACCTTCGCGCAAGATGTTCAAGGCCACGCCTATGGCCACCACGGCATCGAGCCACAGCCAGCCGGTGAGGCTGACCAAGCCAATGCCGACCACCACCCCTGCCGAGGTCCAGACATCGGTCACCAAATGGCGTGCGTCTGCATCCAAAGCGGTGGAGCGATGCGTTTTGGCCGCTTTGAACATGACCCAGGCCAGCAAGC
>Ga0228699_1000310_pt1 | contig 40462 bp, 39 predicted proteins | sample McNCre217_Aug_MG_FD_178016 | JGI IMG/M metagenome (GOLD analysis project Ga0228699, IMG submission 178016) | Freshwater microbial communities from McNutts Creek, Athens, Georgia, United States - 2-17_Aug_MG | ecosystem: Environmental > Aquatic > Freshwater > Creek | place: USA: Georgia... | reverse complement strand
CGATGTTGATCTTGCGCACGCCGTACTTGATGGCTTCTTGAATCTCAGCCACGGGCACGCCGTAGGTTTCTTTCATCTTGCCGCCGTATTGGTTGATGATGGCCAACAGGTCTTGCGGCACGCTGGAAGAACCATGCATCACCAAATGGGTGTTAGGAATGCGGGCGTGGATTTCTTTCACGCGGCTGATCGCCAACACGTCACCTGTCGGTGGACGTGTGAACTTGTAAGCACCGTGGCTGGTGCCGATGGCGATGGCCAAAGCGTCGAGCTGGGTGGCTTTGACGAACTGGGCCGCTTCTTCGGGGTCGGTCAGCATTTGGCTGTGGTCGAGCTTGCCCACCGCGCCCACGCCGTCTTCTTCACCGGCTTCGCCAGTTTCTAAAGAGCCCAGGCATCCCAATTCGCCTTCCACGGTCACGCCCACTTTGTGCGCCATAGCCACCACTTGTTGGGTCACGCTGACGTTGTAGTCAAAACCCGAGGGGGTTTTGCCGTCTTCCAACAAAGAGCCGTCCATCATGACCGAGCCAAAGCCCAGGTCGATCGCGCCTTGGCAAATCTTGGGCGAGGTGCCATGGTCTTGGTGCATGACCAAGGGGATGTGGGGGTACGCTTCGGTGGCCGCTTGGATCAAGTGCTTGATGAACGACTCACCGGCGTATTTGCGTGCACCAGCGCTGGCTTGCAAAATCACAGGCGCGCCCACTGCATCGGCAGCAGCCATCACGGCTTGCACTTGCTCCAAGTTGTTGACGTTGAAAGCTGGAATGCCGTAACCCTGCTCTGCCGCATGGTCCAGGAGTTCGCGCATCGAGACGAGTGCCATAGGAAATACCTCTAAAGTTAAAAATCTGTCAAATTGCCCAAATTTTAAATGGGCAAGCTTGGCGGCAAGCTGACAACGCGCTACGCACGCAGCGCATACAGGGCCGCATCAGCTCACTTCGCAAATACGCAGCATGTTGGTCCCGCCTGGCGTGCCCATGGGGTCGCCACAGGTGATGGCGTAGACATCGCCAGTGTCGACAATGCCGCGCAACTTCAGATGCGCTTCAGCTTGGGCCAAGGCGGTGTCGCGGTCCGCACTGGTGTCCATCAACAGGGGGCGCACGTTGCGGAACAAGGCCATGCGACGCTGCGAGGTCACCTTGGTGGTCACCGCATAGATGGGAATATGGATGCGATGACGGCTCATCCACAGCGCGGTCGAGCCAGATTCCGTCAACGCCACAATGGCTTTGGCCCCCAGGTGATGGGCCGTGAACAACGCGCCCATGGCAATGGTTTGGTCGATGCGGGTAAAGGTTTGACCTTTGAAATCGGCGTCCAGTTCCACGTCCTCGGCGGCCTCTGCGGCAGCGCAAATTTTGGACATTTCTTGCACGGTTTCCAGCGGGTATTTGCCAGCAGCCGTCTCAGCGCTCAACATCACCGCGTCGGTGCCGTCAATCACGGCGTTGGCCACGTCGCTGACCTCGGCGCGGGTGGGCACGGGGTTGGTGATCATGCTCTCCATCATTTGGGTCGCGGTGATCACCACTTTGTCGTGTTCACGCGCCAGCTTGATCATGCGTTTTTGCAACGCGGGCACCGCCGCGTTGCCCACCTCCACCGCCAAGTCACCACGCGCGACCATGATGCCGTCACTGGCACGCAAAATTTCGTCCAGCAAAGGAATGGCCTCGGCGCGCTCAATCTTGGCAATCAAGCCGGGCTTGTGCTTGTATTCAGCACCGGCCACATTGGCCAATTGGCGCGCCATTTCCATGTCCGTGGCATTTTTGGGAAAGCTCACCGCCACATAGTCAGCCTGGAAGCTCATCGCAGTTTTGATGTCTTCCATGTCCTTGCCTGTCAGGGCAGGGGCAGTTAGGCCACCGCCTTGTTTGTTGATACCTTTGTTGTTGGACAACTCGCCACCGATTTTGACGGTTGTGTGCACTTGCTCGCCGCGCACGGCCTCCACCGTCAACACAATCAAGCCGTCGTTGAGCAACAACAAATCACCGGGTTTCACATCACGGGGCAGTTCTTTGTAATCGAGGCCCACGCCTTGCAAGTCGCCCGGTTCGGTGCGCGAGGCGTCGAGCACAAATTTGGCGCCGTTCTCCAGCATGACCTTGCCGTCGGCAAACTTGCCCACGCGAATTTTGGGGCCCTGCAGGTCGGCCATGATGGCCACTTCACGGCCGGCACGGGCCGCGGCTTCGCGCACCAAGCGGGCGCGATCGATGTGGTCTTGGGCTTTGCCGTGGCTGAAGTTGAGACGCACCACATTGACACCTGCTCGAATCATCTGTTCAAGCAAGGCTGGATCACTGGAAGCGGGCCCTAAAGTAGCAACAATCTTGGTGGCATGACGGGCCATATGAGGTCTCCTCGTGTTTTGTTTGGGTCGATTCTCACATGTTTGAAATGCACACCGGTGTTGCAATTCGGCACACCATCTCAGCGTTTATGTACGAGAGAGATTTTCAAAAGAATGCTTTTGCGCTCTTTTTTCATCGCACCACCCCCACCTGAAAGAGGGGAAAACACCCATCGACGTTTGTAAAAAGCGATAATCTGCAGGTAATTGATGCAAATCAGTGCGTATCCGCACCGCCCACCTAAGATCCAGCCTTGGATCCCCGATGTGGGCCCCAAACGGGCAACGCCAGTTGTTGGCAACCCACCTGACTGCTTGACTATGACCACAACGATCAAACCTATTCTTCCCGGCGAACCCATGCCACACCGCAAAATCATGCGTGAGTGGCTGATTCCTTTGGCTGAGCGCACCACCGCACTGGCCATCGTGTTGCTCGTCGTCGACTACGTGCTGTGGGGCGCCCTGATGGCGGGCACTGTTTTGTTCGAATCTTGGTGGGCCAAGCTCTTGAGCGGCTGCGCTGCAGGCTTCGTGATCGGACGTTTGTTCATCTTGGGCCATGACGCCTGCCACCAGAGCCTCACCCCCCACCGCAACCTCAACAAGTGGTTGGGCCGCATTGCCTTTTTGCCCTCGCTGACCGCTTACAGCTTGTGGGACATCGGCCACAACGTGGTGCACCATGGTTACACCAACCTCAAAAACTTCGACTTCGTGTGGGCCCCTTACACCCCCGAAGAGTTTGCCGCCTTGAGCCCGTTCGAAAAATTGCGTGATCGCGTGTACCGCAGCGGTTGGGCGCCTGGTCTGTACTACATGATCGAAATCTGGTGGAACAAGATGGTGTTCCCGAACGAAAAGAACATGCCCACACGTCGCCCCATCTTTACCAAAGACTGCTTGCTCATCACCGCATTTGGCATCGCGTGGGTGGCCGCCATGATCTGGGCCGCCTTGGCCACCGAGCAATCGGTCGGCTACATCTTGCTGATGGGCGTGGGCGTGCCGTTCTTTTTCTGGGTGACCATGATTGGTTTTGTGGTGTACGTGCACCACACCCATGTGGACGTGTCTTGGCACGAAGAGCGCACCGGCTGGTCCAAGGCTTCGCCTTTTGTCTCCACCACCGTGCACCTGACTTTCCCCTTGCAGATCGGCGCGCTGATGCACCACATCATGGAGCACACCGCGCATCACTTGGACATGAGCATTCCGCTCTACAAGTTGAAGCAAGCGCAAAGCAAACTCGAAGAGTTGCTGCCCGAGCGCATCATTGTTCAGCCGTTCTCTTGGAAGTGGTATTTCCAAACCGCACGCGACTGCAAGCTGTATGACTTCAAAACCGACAGCTGGACCACCTACGACGGCCAAGTCACCAGCCCCCGCGCCATGCAGGCAACCCCTGCGGCCTGAGCTGCTTGCCCCATCACCCACTCAAAGCCCCGCTCATCCGGGGCTTTTTTTCAGATCCTCGCCCGTGAAACGATTTGTTCTTTGTCTGTTGTTTGGTGTCAGCCACATGGCCCAAGCCATGTGGGTCACCGTGACGCAAAACGAAGTAGCCACCGTGTATGTGGACTCTGCCGCGATCGAAAAAATCAACGGCAACAAACGGGTGTGGGTGGTGTACGACCTCAAAGGCCCCGATGCCACGGGTCAGCAATCGGTCAAGTCCTCTATTGAATACGACTGCCGCGAAGGCAAGTACAAAACCCTCAGTGCCAGCAGCTACCCACAAAAAATGGGCAAAGGCCCAGCCATCAAATCGCTGCCTGTTGGAACAGACTGGAAGTCTGTCAGCCAAGACAGTATGAGCCGGCAGCTGTTTGCGTTTGCTTGTGCGTGGTGAGTGTCACCACGCCATTAAAGAACTGCTTCTAGCCCTTTACGTTCTAACAGGCTCAGTAATTTCAGCGACGGGCCACTGGGGTGTTTGTCACCCAACTCCCATTTCCTCACCGTTGAGATACTGGTGTTGAGCACAGCGGCCAGCACAGCTTGGCTCAGCTGCAAGTTCTGACGCAAATCACGAATTTTGGCGCTGTCAAAATCAGCCACAGGCGCGATGCACAGTGCATCAAACTTGATCATCTTGCGTTTGTCGATAAAACCCAAGCGATGCAAATCCTTCGCTGTGTCGTGCGCGGCTTCTAGCAGTCGGGTTTTTGCTTTAGGTTTAGTGCTCATGACAAATCTCCTTCAAAGCTCCATCGATCACTGCAATCGCAAGTTCATCACTGCTTCTGAGCAAAAGCTCGGCAGCCAAGTTTTGCCAAACATCTAACTCATCGGCATCAATATTGGTGCGTTCGTTTTTCTCAAAACCAAAAACAAAAAACCATCGATCATTTTTGTTAGTCGCCACCAAGGTTCGTGCGCCACTGCGTTTGCCACGCCCCGCCAAACCCACGCGCTTCTTCACCAGTCCATGGCCAAGGTCAGCATCGATCAAGCCTTGCGACATCTCTCGCACCGCTGCACATAAGGCCCCATTGGTGAGCTCTGTCTTGCGCATCCACCTGTCAAAGTGCCGAGTTTTGAAAACTCTTTGAGCATTAATTATGCCACCAAGTGGCATATATTGAACAATCCTCATGATGTACCTTGCATGAACTCGATTCATGCAAGATACCGATGCACAGACCGTGTGGTGCAAGTAGCAGTCGTAAAAAAGCCCCTCACAAACCATGTGAAGGGCTCAATATCTGTTGACCGTCAACTCAACTGGTGAACTCACTTAACCCACAGCGCGCTTGGTCAAAATTTCAAACGCAGGCAAGGTTTTGCCTTCCAGAATTTCCAGGAACGCGCCACCACCCGTAGAGATATAGCCCACCTGTTTCTCAATGCCGTACTTGGCAATTGCTGCCAAGGTGTCACCACCGCCTGCAATGCTGAACGCGCTGGACTCGGCAATGGCGTGGGCAATGACCTTGGTGCCGTTCTCGAACGCGGCAAATTCAAACACGCCCACCGGACCGTTCCACACAATGGTGCCAGCGGCTTTGAGTTGAGTTGCCAACTTGGCGGCGGTCTCTGGGCCAATATCCAAAATCAAATCATCATCGGCCACGTCGGTGGCTTTCTTCACCGTAGCCACAGCATCGGCTGAGAAAGTTTTGGCGGTCACCACATCGGTAGGGATGGGCACTTCGGCGCCACGTGATTTCATCAAGGCGATCACGGCCTTGGCTTCGTCGATCAAATCGGGTTCGGCCAAGCTCTTGCCGATCTTCAAGCCTGCAGCCAGCATGAAGGTGTTGGCAATGCCACCGCCCACAATGAGCTGGTCGACGTTGTTGGCCAAGCTCTTCAAGATGGTCAGCTTGGTGCTGACCTTGCTGCCCGCCACGATGGCGGCCAAGGGGCGCTTGGGCGCAGCCAAGGCTTTTTGAATCGCGTCAATTTCAGCTGCCAGCAGGGGGCCTGCACACGCAATGGGAGCAAACTGCGCGATGCCGTAGGTCGTGCCTTCGGCGCGGTGGGCCGTGCCAAAAGCGTCGTTCACAAAAATGTCGCACAGCGCCGCCATCTTGCGGGCCAGGTCTTCGTTGTTCTTTTTCTCGCCTTTGTTGACGCGGCAGTTCTCCAGCAACACCACCTGGCCAGGGGCCACTTGCACGCCGTCCACCCAATTGGCCAGCAAGGGCACATCGCGACCCAGCAACTCGCCCAAACGCTTGGCCACAGGCGCCAGCGAATCCTCGGGCTTGAACTCACCTTCGGTGGGGCGACCCAAATGGCTGGTCACCATCACAGCCGCACCGGCGGCCAAGGCCATTTGAATGCAAGGCACCGAAGCGCGCACGCGGGTGTCTTCGGTGATGGCACCGCTGTCGTCTTGCGGCACGTTCAAGTCGGCACGGATGAAAACACGTTGGCCTTGGACGCGGCCAGCGGCGCACAAATCAGAGAAGCGAATGACGTTCATGAGAAGCTCGGTTGGAGATTGAGAAATAGCCTATTCTAAAAGTCCGAGCTTGCGCAGCCTGACACGCCACCACCGCCCCTGCGCATGAAGCCGGTCGCGGCATCGCGACGAATGCCTTACATCACCGCACCCAGCTGCCAAGGCACGAACTCGTTTTGGCCATAGCCATGTTGTTCGCTCTTGGTGTGCTGACCCGAGGCCGTGGCAATCATCAGTTGGAAGATGCGCTCACCCGCTTGCTGCACGGTTTCGGCACCGTCGACCACGCCGCCGCAGTTGATGTCCATGTCGTCTTCTTGGCGTTGCCACAAGGCCGTGTTGGTCGCGAGCTTGATGGAGGGGCTGGGCGCACAACCATAGGCCGAGCCGCGTCCGGTGGTGAAGCAAATCAGGTTAGCCCCGCCCGCCACTTGGCCCGTGGCCGACACCGGGTCATAGCCGGGTGTGTCCATGTACACAAAACCCTGCGCGGTGATGGGCTGGGCGTACTCGTACACATCGACCAAATTGGTGGTGCCGCTCTTGGCGATCGCGCCCAGGCTTTTTTCGAGGATGGTGGTCAAACCACCCGCCTTGTTACCGGCCGAGGGGTTGTTGTCCATCTGCATGTTGTTGCGGCGGGTATAGGTCTCCCACCATGCAATGCGGGCGCGCAATTTGTCGGACACCGCCACGCTCACAGCGCGGCGGGTCAGCAAATGTTCGCCGCCGTAAATTTCGGGCGTTTCCGAGAGCACCGCTGTACCGCCGTGGCGCACCAACAGGTCCACCGCCGCGCCCAAGGCTGGGTTGGCGCTGATGCCCGAATAGCCATCGCTGCCGCCGCACTGCAGGCCCACGGTCAAATGCTTTAGAGGCACTGGCTCGCGTTGCACACGGTTGGCTTCGGGCAGCATGGCTTTGATCAATTCAATGCCTTTGTCAACCGTCTTGCGGGTGCCGCCGGTTTCTTGAATGTTGAACGCCACCAACTTGGGGCCCACTTGCATCTCTTCTTGGGTGAGCAAGCCTGAAATTTGGTTGGTCTCGCAACCCAAGCCCACCACCAGCACGGCCGCAAAGTTGGGATGCTTGGCATAGCCGCCCAATGTGCGGCGCAGCACTTGCAACTCTTCACCGTCGCTTGCCGTGGCGCAGCCCATGCCGTGGGTCAAGGCGACCACGCCGTCGACATTGGGAAAATCGGCCAAAGCCTCGGGGCGAATGTCGCGTCGAAAGTAATCTGCAATCGCGCGTGCGGCCGTGGCCGAGCAGTTCACCGAGGTCAGCACACCGATGTAGTTGCGCGTGGCCACCTGGCCATCGGCACGCACAATGCCTTGGAAGGTGGCAGGTTGCGCCACATAAGCCGTTGGCTGGGCCGCCGCGCCAGGCGCGTGTTCACGCGCAAAGTCGCTGAAGGCCAAGTTGTGCGTGTGCACATGCTCGCCCGCCGCAATGTCACGCGTGGCCATGCCGATGATTTGGTCGTAACGGCGCACCGCCTGACCTTTGGCAATCGCCTGCGTGGCCACTTTGTGGCCAGGAGGCACCAAGCCAGAAACCGTCACACCTTCGTCGGCCAACACTGTGCCGCCGACCAACTGTGATCGGGCAATGACCACATTGTCTTGTGCATGAATGCGGATGACGGGCGACATCAGTTGGACCACCCACCGTCAATGACTTGTGCCGTGCCCGTGGTGAAGCTCGACTCGTCGCTGGCCAAGTACACCGCCAAAGCAGCGATTTCATCCACACGACCGACACGGCCCATGGGTTGACGTGCCACAAACGCGGCCTCCACTTGGGCAATGGTTTGGCCGCTGGCTTGGGCTTGGGCCGAGATGCGGTCACGCAACGAAGGCGACTCCACGGTACCGGGGCAAATCGCGTTGCAACGCACACCCGTGGTGATGTAGTCGGCAGCAACGGCTTTGGTCAAACCAATCACCGCCGCCTTGGTGGTGCCGTACACAAAACGATTGGGCGCACCTTTGATGCTGCCAGCGACTGAGGCCACGTTGATGATGGAACCTTTGCCTTTTTTGAGCATGCCGGGCAAAAAGGTTTTGATCATGTGAAACTGCGATCGCACGTTGAGGTTGAAGGCGAAGTCCCATTCGGCCTCGGTGCAGTCAAGCACGGTGCCAGCGTGCACAAACCCTGCGCCGTTGAACAACACATCGATCTCGCCATGCTTGGCATGCGCAGCTTGGATGGCTGCATCGCTGGTGACGTCGAGCACGTCCACGGCGCAACCGCATTCTTGTTTCAAAGATTCCAAGGCGGTGGCATTCACATCAGTAGCGATGACCTTGGCGCCTTCGCGCACAAAGGCGAGGGCGGTGGCGCGGCCAATGCCTTGACCGGCTGCTGTGACGAGTGCTGTTTTGCCTGCTAAACGGTTGCTCATGGTTGTCTCTCTGTGAAGTTAAGTGTTGGAAGTTTTGGGCACCAAGGTGACGCCCGTGATGCGTTCTTGCGCCTCCACCAAGGAGGGCACAAATTTTTTACCAAAGCCCAAGGCGCTGGCCATGCTGAGCGACTGGTGAACCGCCTCGCCCATCAACGTGGGCACGGCCATGCCTTCGGCCAGGTGGGTGTAATAACGGATGTCTTTGCGTGCGTTGTCGAGCTCGAACTTCAAACCCGTCAAATCGCCATCGAGGGTTTTGGCCATGGCCTGAAACAAGCCGGAGTTGACCGGGCCTGCACCGACCAAGGCGACGAGTTGCTTAGGGTCAATGCCCGCGCGCTTGCCCACAGCAAACGCCTCGGCCGTAGCAGCACAAATGGCTTGACCGATGAAGTTGTTGAGCAACTTGATGGCATGACCTGCACCTGGGCCACCGACGTGGAACACGTTCTCGGCGCAACATTTCAAAATGGGTTCGAGCTTGGCAAACACCGCTGGCTCAGCGCCCACCATGATGTTGAGTCGCCCAGCTTCCGCCTCGACCGGCGAGCGGGCCAAAGGCGCATCTACAAAGGTCACGCCTTTGCTCTGAGACAGTTCACGCAAATGGGTGGTGGAATGCGGCTCGCTGGTCGAACAGTCGACGATCACCAAGCCCGCTTTGGGATGGGTCAACAAACCGTTGGGGCCCGACACCACCGCCTCGACTTGCGGTGAACCCGTGACGCACATCAGCACCACGTCGCACGTTGCGCCCAGCTCCGCGGCATTGGCAACCAAGGTGGCGCCTGCGTCGAGCAGGTCTTGCACGCGGTCACGTTGTGTGTGAACCGTGATGGCGAGTTGCTGGCCTTTGGCCAACAAATTTTTAGCCATTCCGTGTCCCATAAGACCTGATGCACCGATGTAGCCAATCTTCATGTCTGTCTCCTGTTGATGTTGTCTGTTTTTAAATTCAAAACGTCACGCCACTTGGGCGGCTTGCAATTGCGCACGGGTGGGCAAGCCTTCGGTGTCGCCACGCACTTGCACCGCGCGCGCGCCCATCCAGGTGGCGCGACGCACCGCGTCTTGCAAAGTTAGATGCTCCAGTAAGCCGCTGATCACGCCCACTGCAAAGGCATCGCCCGCACCCACAGTGTCGACCACATGCGCCACGGGTGAGGCCGCGACATAACCCGAAGCTTGCGCACTGCCGAAGTAGGCACCTTGAGCGCCGAGTTTGACGATCACCCGTGCAGCACCTGCGGCGCGGTAAAACGCAGCAATTTGCTCGGGCGTGTCTTGTCCTGTGAGCTGACGTCCTTCGTCCAAACCAGGCAACACCCAATCGGCTTGAGCGGCCAGCGCGTTCAAGGTAGCGCGCATGTGCGCGGCGTCACGCCAAAGAGCGGGACGCAAGTTAGGGTCAAAGCTCACCGTCTTGCCTTGCGCACGCATGTGTTGCATGGCCACCTGCGTGGCGGCCAAGGTCGCGTCGGTGAGTGCAGGGAACACACCCGTCACATGCAAGTGACGCGCTTGCGAAAGCCAAGCCAAATTCAAATCAGCAGGCCCCATCTGGCTGGCGGCCGAATCTTTGCGGTGGTATTCAATCGGTGGGTCCGAGCCATCGTCAACACGGCCTTTGAACATAAAGCCTGTGCGGGCCCCAGGCACCATGGCCACGCGTGCGCAGTCAATCCCTTCGTGCGTGAAGGTATCGCGCAGGTACTGCCCCATGGAATCGTCACCCAGGCGGCTGGCCCAACCCACCTTGAGGCCTAAACGGGCCAAACCCACAGCCACATTGGTTTCTGCGCCTGCGGTGTATTTGGTGAAACTGCGCACCGAAGCCAAAGGCCCCGGCTGCTCAGCCGCCAACAACACCATGGCTTCGCCCAAGGTGACCACGTCGTGCATCGTGTGGACCTGAGGGGTGTGTTTTAACCGCGGCCGACGAACGGCATCTGGTTGGCCATCACCGTGACGAACAAGATGTTGGATGACAAGGGCAGGTTAGCCATGGTCATGAAGGTGTCCACCACCGAGCTCATTTCCATGCGTGCTTCGGGCTTGATGGTGCCGTCGGCTTGGTGCACACCGTTGACCATCTTGGCCGTCATGTCGCTGGCCACGTTGCCAATGTCAATTTGGCCCACAGCGATGTTCATGCTGCGTCCGTCCAAATTGGCGGCACGGGTCAACCCGCTGATGGCGTGTTTGGTGGCCGTATAAGCGATCGAGCCAGGGCGGGGTGCATAGGCCGAGATAGAACCGTTGTTGATGATGCGACCACCTTGAGGGGTCTGTGTTTGCATTTGCTTGAAGGCATGCGACAGGCAATAGAACGCGCCGTTCAGGTTGACGTCCACCGCTTGACGCCACGCGTCTGCCGCCAAATCACCGGGCAAGGTGTAAGGCAAGGACACACCGGCGTTGTTGAACAGCAAGTCCACGCGACCGAATTTGGCCACCACGGTTTGGAAGAGCTTGGCCACTTCTTCGTCTTTGCCCACATCGGTGGGCACAGCCAAGGCGTGGGCAGCGTTGGCCCCCGCTTCTGCAATGGTGGCTTGCAAGGCGTCCGCACGGCGGCCCACCAAGGCGACTTGCCATCCGGCTTTCAACAAGGCCAGGGCACATGCTTTGCCAATGCCCGAGCTGGCACCGGTGACTACGGCTACTTTTGTCATTTCTGATTTCCTTAACGGTTGTCTTTAATGGTTATCTTTAGGAACGGCGGCACCGCGCATGCCGCGCAAGAAGTCGAGGTCGGCACCTTCGTCGGCTTGCAACACGTGGTCAATGTAGAGCTTCCAGTAGCCGCTCTCCATCGCCGGAGTCGGTGGCGTCCAGGCCGCGCGACGCTTGGCCAATTCGGCATCATCCACATGCAAATGCAGGCTGCGCTTGGGCACATCCAAGGTGATCAGGTCACCGTTTTGCACCAAGGCCAAGGTACCACCCGCAGCAGCTTCAGGCGCTGTGTGCAACACCACGGTGCCGTAGGCGGTACCGCTCATGCGGGCATCGCTGATGCGCACCATGTCGGTGATGCCTTTGCGCAGCACCTTGGGCGGCAGCGGCATATTGCCCACCTCGGCCATGCCGGGGTAGCCCTTGGGGCCGCAGTTCTTGAGCACCAGGATGCAGGTTTCGTCCACATCCAAGTTTTCGTCGTCGATGCGGGCGTGGAAATCGTTGCTGTCTTCAAACACCACGGCACGACCGGTGTGCGTCATCAACGCGGGGGTGGCTGCGCTGGGCTTGATCACCGCACCGCGTGGCGCCAAGTTGCCACGCAAGATGGCGATGCCTGCCTTCTCTTTGAAGGGCTCGGCAAACGGTTTGATAACTTCGGTGTTGTAGTTCTGCGCCTCGGCCACGTTTTGACCCACGGTCTTGCCATTGGCGGTCACCACCTCGGTGTGCAACAGGTGCGCGATTTCTTTCATCACCGCAGGCAAGCCACCGGCGTAGCAGAAGTCTTCCATCAGGTACTGGCCCGAAGGCTGCAAGTTCACCAAGCAAGGCAATTCGCTGGCCAAGCGGTCGAAGTCATCAATGCTCAAGGGCACGCCCAAGCGACCGGCGATGGCCACCAAGTGAATCACGGCATTGGTGCTGCCGCCAATCGCGGCCAAGGTGCGAATGGCGTTCTCAAACGCTTCGCGGGTCAGGATCTGAGAAATTTTGATGTCATCTTTGACCATCTGCACAATGCGGCGACCGGCATCGCGGGCCAACACATTGCGACGGCCATCCACTGCGGGGTAAGCCGCGTTGCCAGGCAAGCCAATGCCCAAGGCTTCAACCATGCTGGCCATGGTGCTGGCGGTACCCATGGTCATGCAGTGGCCGTGGCTGCGGTGCATGCAGCTCTCGGCCTCAAAGAAATCTTGCAGCTTCAAGGTGCCCGCGCGGACTTGCTCGCTCATGCTCCACACGCCCGTGCCAGAGCCCAACTCTTGACCGCGCCATTTGCCGTTGAGCATCGGGCCGCCGCTCACACCAATGGTGGGCAGGTTGGCACTGGAGGCGCCCATCAACAAACTGGGGGTTGTTTTGTCACAGCCCATCAGCAGTACCACGCCGTCGATGGGGTTGCCGCGAATGCTCTCTTCCACATCCATAGACGCGAGGTTGCGGTACAGCATGGCCGTGGGGCGCAACAAGGTTTCGCCCAGCGACATGACGGGGAATTCCAGCGGAAAACCACCGGCCTCATAGACCCCGATCTTCACTTGCTCAGCAAGGGTGCGAAAGTGCGAGTTGCAAGGCGTGAGTTCGCTGAAGGTGTTGCAAATGCCAATCACGGGACGACCGTCGAACTGGTCGTGTGGAATGCCCTTGCCCTTGACCCAGCTGCGATAAGCAAACCCATCCCGGTCTTGCCGCCCGAACCATTGTTGACTGCGTAAATCTTCGGGGCGCTTTTTGGGTTGGTCGCTCATGGTGTGTCTCGCTGGTTGACGTTCTTACTGGTTTCCCCGAATCTGAGTTCAGGCACTGCGAGCATATTATGGTATGACGATTGAATCTCAACCCCGTGAAAGCCCTAGGAGCCCACCTTGTCCCACATCGACGTCCTGTCCGTCTCCAAACTCTCCCCCCTACTCGAGCCTCAAATTCGTGCCGTGTTCAATTTGCACGACCGCTTGCACGAGACCGATCCAGCGGCTTTCGCCAAGATCGCACCACAGATTCGCGCCATTGCCTCCACCGGCGAATCCAAGGTGCCTGAAAGCTTGATCGCCCAATTGCCTGCGCTAGAAATCATCTCGGGATTTGGCGTCGGCTATGACGGCGTTGACGTGGCCGCCGCCAAAGCACGCGGCGTCATGGTGACCCACACGCCCAATGTGCTCAATGACGATGTGGCCGATCTGGCCATTGGCCTGATGCTGGCTGCTGCACGCCAGCTCCCAGCCTCGGACCGTTATGTCAAGGAAGGCCAATGGCCCAACGGCCCCATGCCGCTGGCACGCAAGGTATCGGGCGCCCGCATGGGCATTGTGGGGATGGGCCGCATTGGCCAAGCGATTGCGCAACGCGCCTTGGCTTTCAATATGTCGGTGGCCTACACAGCCCGCAGCGCAAAAGCAGACTTGCCCTTCAAGTACGTCGCCACCGCCGAAGCTTTGGCAGCCGAGAGCGATTACCTGGTGGTCATCACCCCCGGTGGAGCAGGCACGCGCAAGCTGATCAATGCGGACGTGCTCAAGGCCTTGGGCACCAAGGGTATCTTGGTGAACGTGGCACGCGGCTCAGTGGTCGACGAAGCAGCCCTGATCGAAGCCTTGCAAAAAGGAGTGATTGGCGGTGCGGGCTTGGATGTGTTCGAGAACGAACCCCACGTGCCCGAGGCGTTGCGCGCCTTGCCCCATGTGGTGTTAGCACCCCACATTGGCAGCGCCACCACTCAAACCCGCCAGGCCATGGCGGACCTGACCTTCAACAATCTGAAATCGTATTTTGAAAACAAAACCGTGCTCACCCCCGTGCCCGAATGCGCAACCAAGGGTTAACCCAAATGATGCGGGTAACTCCGCATCTTGAGATGGCTCAATCATCATACGATAGCACCAAGGTTGCAAAGACCTTGAACTTCTAACCTCAGGAGATAAGAGATGAAATTGAAAACTTGGCTGACAGGCGCAATGATCGCCGCAGGCCTAATCACCGCAGCAGGCCCCGTCCTGGCGCAAGAGAAATTGACCGTCTGGTGGGTCAAAGGTTTCTACAAAGCCGAAGATGACGCCTTGTTTGCGGCCATCAAGAAGTTTGAAGAAAAGAACAAGGGCATCAAGATCGATCTGTCGCAGTATCCGATCCAGGACATGATCCCCAAAACCGTGGCGGCGCTCGATTCTGGCAGCCCTCCCGATGTGGCCTATGCCGACGTGTACGACTTTCAGGTCACCGCCAAATGGGCGTATGACGGCAAGCTCGAAGACGTCAGCAGCGTGATTGACAAAGTGCGTGGCAATTTCGAGCCTGCCGCCTTGTCCACCACCTTCTTGTACAACAACGCGACCAAAAACCGCGCTTACTACGCGTACCCCATCAAGCAGCAGACCATGCACATCGAGTATTGGAAAGACATGCTCAACGATGCGGGTTTCACAGAAAAAGACATTCCCACCGACTGGAAAGGTTACTGGGATTTCTGGTGCGCCAAGGTGCAGCCCGCTTATCGCCAGAAAACTGGCAAACGCGCTTTCGGCACAGGTTTCCCCATGGGCGTGGACTCCAGCGACGCGTTCTACTCGTTCCTGACTTTCATGGACGCCTACAACGTCAAGTTGGTGAACGATTCGGGCAAGCTGTTGGTCGACGACCCTGCGGTTCGCGCTGGCCTGATCAATGCCATCAACGACTACACCGCGGTCTACGTCAAGGGTTGCACACCACCCTCGTCGACCAGCTGGAAAGATCCTGACAACAACGTGGCTTTCCACAACAAGACCACTGTCATGACGCACAACGCTACGATCTCCATCGCGGCCAAGTGGTTGGACGACATGAACAACACAGCGTTGACACAAGCCCAACGCGATGAAGCCAAAGCCAACTACACCCAGAAAATTGTGACCTCAGGCTTCCCCAACAAGCCCGATGGCACCAAGATGGTGTATCGCACAGCGGTGAAAACAGGCGTGATCTTCAAAGATGCCAAGAACAAAGATGCGGCCAAGAAATTTGTCGCCTTCTTGCTGGAAGAGCAAAACCTGACACCGTATGTGGAAGGCGCCCTGGGCCGCTGGTTCCCTGTTACCAAGAAGGCGCAGCAAAGCCCCTTCTGGAAAGCTGACGTCCACCGCTTGGCTGTGTACAACCAGTACATGGCTGGCACCGTGCCGTTCGAATTCACCAAGAACTACAAGTTCACCGTGTTGAACAACGAAAACGTGTGGGCCAAAGCCATGAACCGCATCCTGAACGAGAAAGTGCCGACCGACAAAGCTGTGGACGAAATGATCGCCCGCATCAAAGAAGTCGCCGGTAACTAAAACCCCAACACACACCGGTGCCAGCCTCGCGCTGCACACCGGTGTGTCTTGCATCTCCCCGATTGACATGAGGTTGCAACCCTGAAAGTTGCAACTGTTGAGGCGACCTTTGCCCATGAATACCCAAGCTATTCCTCTCACACCCCCACCCACCAAGCCGCTATCGCCTTGGGAGTTTTGGGGCCGCCTCATGGTGGTGCCCTATCTCGTGGTGTTTGTGGTGTTTGTGCTCTATCCCGTTGGTTACGGTTTGTGGCTGGCACGCCACCCACAAAGTTACGTCGATTTATTCAACGACCCGATTTTTTTCCGCAGCGCCGTCAACACGCTGGTGTTTCTGGTCGTGGCCATCAACCTCAAGATGGTGGTGGCCTTGGTGCTGTCCGGCTTTTTTGTGATGGAGCGCTGGTGGATCAAGATCGTGTCTGCGCTCTTCATCCTGCCCTGGGCTGTTCCTTCGATTCCCACCATCTTGTCGGTCCGATTCATGTTGAACCCCGAGTGGGGCATCATCAACAGCGCCATCTTCCGCTGGAGCGGTCTGGATGGCCCCAACTGGCTCAACGACCCCACTCTGGCCTTGAGCTTTTCCATGCTCATGCACATCTGGAAATCGCTGCCGTTTTGGACTTTGATTTTGGTCGCCGCCCGTTTGGCTATTCCGTCTGAGCAATACGAAGCCGCCTCCGTGGATGGCGCCACCAGCTGGCAAAAGTTCAGGTTCATCACCTGGCCATCCATGCGTTCGATCTACCTGACCTCAACCATCCTGTCCATGATTTGGACGCTGGGCGACTTCAACAGCGTGTACCTGCTGACCGGCGGTGGCCCGGCTGACATGACCCACGTGTTGGCCACCTTGGGTATTCGTTACCTGCGTCTGGACCAAGTGGACTTGGCCATGGCCTCCATCGTGGTGGGACTGCCCTTTGTCTTGCCTTTGGTTTACTTCATGATGAAAAGGCTGTCGAAATGAGCTTGAAAAAAATAGCCACCGAAGCCAAGTTGCTGCTGATCGGCATTCCTGTGCTGATCTGGACTTTGTTTCCTGTGTATCACATGGTGTTGTTCGCAATTTCTCCACGCGATACCGCCACCTCCGGTCACCTCTGGCCAGAACATCCGACGTTGCAAAACTTCGAAATCGTGTTCAATCGCGACCACTTTTACCTGGACCATTTCTGGCAACAGTTGGGCAACTCTTTTCTCATTGCTTTGGCCGTGGGCGCGCTGACGTTGTTGGTGGCGACCACCTCGGCCTTCGCCATCAGTCGCCTCAAGATTCGCGGTGGCCGCACCGTGATGAACCTGGCCTTGTTCACCTACTTCATTCCTGCCGCCTTCTTGGCCGTGCCCATGTACAAAACCATGGGCTTGTATGGTTTGTTGAACAACCAATGGTCCCTCATCTTGGCGATGGTGACGATTGCCTCGCCCTATTGCATCTGGGTGCTCAAACAAGCCAGCGACAAGCTGCCGTTTGAGCTCGATGAAGCCGCCCGCATTGACGGCGCCACCCCGCTGCAACTGTTCTGGATGGTGTACCTGCCCTTGATGGTCCCCTCGCTGGTGGCTGTGGGCACCTACGCCTTGTTGCTGGCCTGGAACGAATACCTGTATGCGTTCTTGCTGCTCTCCAAAGACCAGGACGTCACCTTGTCCGTGGCTCTGGGTAACTTCTTGTCGGCCGACGACTCCCCCTGGGAATTGCTCATGGCCACAGGCCTGATTTATGCGCTGCCACCCGCCGCGATTTATTACACATTCAAACGCTACATGGTGTCTGGCCTGACCGCCGGCGCAGTCAAAAGCTAAGGAAGAAAAATGGCATCCGTTTCATTCAACAACGTTCAAAAAACCTACGGCAACAAAGTCAAGGTCATCCACGGCATCAGCTTTGAAATTCAAAACGGCGAGTTCGTGGTCTTGGTTGGCCCCTCGGGCTGCGGCAAGTCCACCCTGCTGCGCATGTTGGCTGGTTTAGAAGAAATCTCCGGCGGCGAAATCAGCATCGACAGTACCGTCATCAACGATTTGGAATCCAAAGACCGCGACATCGCGATGGTGTTCCAAAGCTATGCGCTGTACCCCCACATGACGGTACGCGAGAACATGGCATTCTCGCTGCGTCTGCGCAAAGCTGATGCCAAAACCACCGAAGAGCGTGTGGCCCATGCCGCACGCATCTTGAACCTCGACGCTTTGCTAGACCGCTACCCCCGCGAGTTGTCAGGCGGTCAACGCCAACGCGTGGCCATGGGCCGCGCCATCGTGCGTGACCCCAAGGTGTTCTTGTTCGACGAACCGCTCTCCAACCTCGACGCCAAGTTGCGCGTGGCCATGCGTGCCGAAATCAAAGCACTGCACCAGCGCTTAAAAACCACCACCGTGTATGTGACCCACGACCAGATCGAAGCCATGACCATGGCCGATCGCATCGTGGTGATGCACGACGGTATCGTGGAACAAATCGGCACACCGCTGGAATTGTTTGACCGCCCCGGCAATTTGTTTGTGGCCCAGTTCATTGGCTCACCGGCAATGAACGTGTTCAAGGGCGTGGTGCAAAACGGCCAAGTCGCGGCCTTGGGCACCTCGTGGCCCATGCCCGTCACCGCAGCGCCTGTGGCCAACGGCACATCCGTGCATTACGGTGTGCGACCTGGCGATTTGGAACTCGCCAGCAGCGGCATCGCCGCCAAAGTGGTGGTGGTCGAGCCCACGGGTGCAGAGACCGAACTGGTGCTGGACATTGGTGGCCAGCAATTCACCTTGGTCATGCATGGCCGCACGTCGGTCCAGCCTGACGACACCGTGCACCTGCAATTCGACACCGCCAAAGCTCACATCTTTGACGGCACCACCGAGCAACGCCTCTGACCATGACGCCTCCTCGCCTCGTCATCATGGGTGTGTCCGGGTGCGGCAAAAGCACCGTGGGACAACGCTTGGCGCAGCGCATTGGCGTGCCTTTCTTGGAGGGTGACAGCTTGCATCCACCACGCAATGTGGCGCTGATGGCTGCAGGCACACCACTGACAGACGAAGACCGCGCGGGGTGGTTAGACACCATCGCCGCACGTCTGTCTGCGCTGGCACCTGACGAAGGCTTGGTCGTGTCGTGCTCTGCACTCAAGCGCGCCTACCGCGATCGCCTGCGCTTGGCCACACCCGATCTGCGCTTTGTGCACTTGCACGGCACGCGCGATTTGCTGGCCGAACGCTTGCAACGCCGCCAGCACGACTACATGCCGCCCACCTTGCTCGACAGCCAGTTGCGCACCTTAGAAATCCCCACTCCTGACGAAGCTGTGCTCACGCTGGACATTGCACAGCCGCTCGACCCGTTGGTGGGACACATCGAACACCATTTGCAACTCAACCACGCATGATCACCGCACAAACATTCCGACTCGACGGCCGTCTGGCCTTGGTCACTGGCTCCTCCGCTGGCATTGGCTTAGGCCTGGCACGCGGCTTGGCGCAAGCTGGGGCCAGCATCGTGCTCAATGGGCGCGACGCCCACAAACTCAAAGCCACTGCAGCCACCTTGCGCGCCGAAGGTTTTGATGTGTTTGAACGCGCCTTTGACGTCACCGATGCGGCCGCCGTGAAAAGCAACATCGACCTGATCGAACAAGACATTGGTCCGATCGACATCTTGATCAACAACGCTGGCATTCAACGCCGCGCACCGTTGCACGAGTTCGACCACAAAGACTGGCACGAACTCATGCAAACCAATTTGGACAGTGTGTTCTTTGTTGGCCAAGCCGTGGCGCAACACATGATCACACGCCACAAGGGCCGCATCATCAATATTTGCTCGGTGCAAAGTGAGTTGGGTCGCCCCGGCATCTCGCCCTATATGGCCAGCAAAGGCGCACTGAAGATGTTGACCAAGGGCATGGCGATTGACTGGGGTTCGTTGGGCTTGAACGTCAACGGCATTGGCCCGGGCTACTTCAAAACCGAACTGAATGAAAAACTGGTGAATGACGCCACTTTCAGCGCTTGGCTGACCAACCGCACGCCCAGCCGTCGCTGGGGCGAGGTGGAAGAACTCGCCGGTGCGGCCGTGTTTTTGGCCAGCGATGCCTCGACTTTTGTGAACGGCCACATCCTGTACGTGGATGGCGGCGTCACCGCTCAGCTTTAAGGAACAGCCATGAAAGCCATTGTTTGCCACGCCCCCGAAGACCTGCGTCTCGACGCCTTTGACACCGAAGCCCTCGGCCCCCAGCAGCTCGCTGTGCGCGTGGCCTACGGTGGCATTTGCGGTTCTGATTTGCACTACTACCGCCACGGCGGTTTTGGCACGGTGCGCATCAAAGAACCCATGGTCTTGGGTCACGAGGTGTCGGGCATCGTCAGTGCCGTGGGCTCAGAGGTGAAAAACTTTGCCCCCGGTCAACGCATTGCCATCTCGCCCTCACGCCCTTGCGGTGCCTGCCAGTACTGCCAAAAAGGTCACCACAACCATTGCTTGGACATGCGCTTTTACGGCAGCGCCATGCGCTTTCCGCACATCCAAGGCGCGTTCCGCGAATCGCTGGTGATTGAAGCCTCTCAAGCGCACTTGCTGAGTGACAAACTCAGCTTGTCGCTCGCTGCCTTGGCCGAGCCTTTGTCGGTAGGCTTGCATGCCATCCAGCGCGCCGGCTCGGTGTTTGGCAAACAGGTGTTGGTGACCGGTTGCGGCCCGATCGGCGCGCTCTTGATTGCTGGCTTGCGCCGTGCCGGTGCAGCCCGCATCGTGGCGGTGGACGTGGCCGACAAGCCCTTGGCCTGCGCCCGCGCCATGGGTGCCGATGAGACCATCAACCTGAGTACCACACCCGATGGTCTGGCCCCATTCGCCGCAAACAAAGGTGTGTTCGATGTGATGTTCGAAGCCTCGGGCAACGACAAAGCCTTGCGCAGCGGCCTCGATGTGGTGACGCCACGCGGCGTGATCGTGAGCATTGGCCTGGGCGGTGACGCCGCTTTGCCGCTGAACCAACTGGTGGGCAAAGAGCTGGAGCTGCGTGGCACCTTCCGCTTCCACGAAGAGTTTGCCGTGGCCGTGCGCTTCCTAAATGAAGGGTTGATCGATGGTCGTCCCGTGATCTCTCACGTGATTGATTTTGACCAAGCCACCCAAGCCTTCGAGCTGGCCAGCGACAAGAGCCAAGCCATGAAAGTTCAAATCAACTTCGGTGCCGAGAAAGCCACAGCATGACCACCTTCACAAAAACGATTCTGTTCACCGACACCGATGGCCGCGCGCGCTTTCGCGAAGAAACTATCGCGCTGACCGAAGGCAAACCGCAAGCACGCTTGTCCCAACTCATGAGCAGCCCCGGCTACCAATTGCGCCACAGCCCGGTGGGCTTTCGCAGCCAGTTCCATTGCAGCGATCATGGGCAGTGGGTGTTCATCCTGAGCGGTCACATGGAAATTGGTTTGCAAGACGGCAGCTCACGCGTGTTCAGTCCGGGCGAGCACTTTTACTCCGCAGACCTGTTGCCCGCAGGTGCCACCTTTGACGACAAGGTGCACGGGCACTGGAGTCGCCAGGTCGGCAGCCAGCCATTGGTGACTTTGTTCGTGCGCGGATAAGGGATAAAGATCCCCATGGCCATCAAGAACATGCTCGGCCACACGCTCGATTTGTTGGGCGAGGCCATTGTGTCCGGACACTACTTGCCAGGCAGCTCCATGCCGCCCGAGACGGTGCTGTGCATTGAGCTGGGCGTGAGTCGCACCGTGGTGCGTGAAGCCGTGAAATCTTTGGTTGCCAAAGGCTTGGTCAGCACCGGCCCCAAGGTGGGCACCCGCGTGCTGCCCTCGGACCAATGGAACTGGTTTGATCCTCATGTGGTGGCTTGGCAATCCAAGCTGGGTCTGACGCGCGAATTTTTGCGTGATTTGCAAGACCTGCGCCGGGTGGTGGAACCTGCTGCCGTTCGCTTGGCGGCCGAGCGTGCCACGCCTGAAGACTTGGCCGAGGTCGAAGCGGCTTACGCCGGCATGAAACACGCCATCGAATTTGGGGGCGACTACGTGACCCACGATTTGCTGTTTCACCAAGGCTTGCTCAAAGCCTGTCACAACCGCATGGTCGCGCAAATGAGCAAGGCCATTGGCGCTTTGTTGCGCACCAGCTTTGAAATCACCACCACCAAGCCCAACGGGCCTGCGCTGTCCTTGCCACTGCACCGCGCAGTACTGGATGCCGTGATTGCGCGTGCGCCTGAAAAAGCCGAACGCGCCGTGCTCAAGTTGATCGACAGCGCACGTGAGGACATTGAAATGGTCTTGGTCTCCAAACGCAAACTGCCCTCGCTGGCACAACCTGCAGCTTCCTTACGCGCACCGAAATCGGTGCGTGCCCTCCACCCTTCACCGAAAGATTGACCTATGCGTTTATTGATCACCGGCGGCGCTGGTTTCATTGGAGCCCGATTGGCTCGCACTTTGTTGGCACGCGGCCAACTCAACGGGCAAGCCATCACACAAATCATCTTGGCCGATCAATTCCCCGCGCCTGCGGATTTGGCCGCAGATACACGCGTGCTGGTCAAGACCGGCCCCTTGCTCGACCACTGCAACGACTTGGCACACGAGGCCGTTGATGGCGTGTTCCATCTGGCCTCGGCTGTGTCGGGCGAATGCGAGGCTGATTTCGAATTGGGCCTGCGCTCCAACCTCGACAGCACACGCGCCTTGCTCGACGCCTTGCGTTCACGCACCGAAGGTGGTGCCAAGCCCACCCGTTTGGTGTTCTCCAGCTCGGTCGCCGTGTTTGGCCCGGACGAGGCCTACCCCATGCCCGAGATCGTGGCCGACGACACCTTGCCCACACCGCAAACTTCTTACGGTGCTCAAAAGCACATCTGCGAACACCTGATCGCTGACTACACACGCAAGGGCTACATCGATGGCCGCAGCGCACGATTGATGACCGTCACCGTGCGTCCTGGCAAACCCAACGGTGCAGCCTCGTCGTTCTTCAGCGGCATCATCCGCGAGCCCTTGGCCGGTGAGCCTTCGGTCTGCCCCGTGTCGCCCGATGTGTCACACCCAGTGACCTCCGCAGGTGCAACGGTCGATGGCTTGATCACGGTGTTTGAATGCTCGCGTGAAGCCTACGGCGGCCGCACCGCCTTGAACTTGCCCGGCCTGAACGTGACCGTGCAAGAAATGCTCGACGCCTTGGAGCGTGTGGCTGGCCCCGAAGTACGCGCCCGCGTCACCTTTGAGCGCAACGAAACCATTGCAGGCATCGTGTCACGCTGGCCCAAAGGGTCGAGCTCGGTGCGCGCCAACAAACTCGGCTTGTATGCCGAGAAAACATTCGACGACATCATTCGTCAATACATCGCGGACTGCCAAGCCGGTCCCAACGCAGCACAAGCCTTGAAAGGATACAAAGCATGAACCAGATCGATTTGAAAGGCCGCGTGGCGGTTGTCACCGGCGGCGCACAAGGCATTGGCTACGCCACCTCCGAACGCTTGCTGCGCTCAGGCGCCAGCGTGGTGATGTGGGACATTGATGCCGCCAAGCTCGACGAAGCCAAAGCATCGCTGAGCAAACTCGGCCCTGTCAGCGGCTATGTGGTGGAACTCACCTCCGACGCTGCTGTCGCAGCGACCACGGCACAAACCATTCAGGACAGTGGCCATATTGACATCTTGGTCAACAACGCCGGCATCACCGGCGGCAATGCCACCACCTGGGAACTCGACCCCGAGGTGTGGCGTCGTGTGATTGAAGTCAACCTGATTGCGCCCTACCTCACCTGCCGCGCCGTCACACCGCACATGATTGCGCGCGGTTGGGGCCGCATTGTCAACATCGCCTCCGTCGCGGGCAAAGAGGGCAACCCCAACGCCAGCCACTACAGCGCCTCCAAAGCCGGTGTGATTGCCTTGACCAAATCATTGGCCAAAGAAGTTGCCACCAAAGGCGTGTTGGTCAACGCCATCGCGCCCGCTGTGGCACGCACGGCCATGTTTGCGCAAATGACGCAAGCCCACATTGACTACATGCTGGGCAAGATCCCCATGGGTCGCTTTGTGGAAGTGGAAGAAATCGCCGCCATGGTGGCTTGGCTCTCCAGCGAAGACTGCTCGTTCACCACCGGCTCGGTGCTTGACATCACCGGCGGTCGCTCGACCTACTAACGCGCAGGCGTCAGCGCAGGCAAGGGCGCTGGCGCATCGCCTGGAATAGGCGTGCGATCCACATTGAGCGTCATGGCGACCAACACGTAGTAGCCGTTGACGGCGATCAGGTCCATCACACCTTGTTCGCCAAAGGCATCCACCATGGCTTTGTAAGTGGCGTCGCTGACGCGGGTGGTGGTGTGCAGCTCTTGGCAAAAGTTGTAGACGATGGCCTCATCGTCTTTCATCGTGGTCGGCCGTTTGCCTTGGGCAATGGCGTCGGCCACCTGGGGGTCTAAGCCCGCTTGCAAGGCCAATCGGTGGTGGGCAAACCATTCGTACTGCGCCGTCCAGTGGCGTGCCGTGATGAGAATGGCCATCTCATTGAGCTTTTGCCCCAAGCTGCTTTTGAAGCGAATGTGTGAGCCCACTTTTTGCAAATGGTCGCCCAACTCTGGGCTGCGCAAAAACACATTGAAGGGGCTGCCCAAGGTGCCGTTGTCGCTGTTGGCGGCAGAGCCTGCGACAGCAGCGCGCGGGCCTGAGCGTATGTTTTGCACCAACTCGCGCTGTGCGGGCGTCATCTCAGACGGTGTCAGTATTTTGAAGCGACGTTGCGACTCTTGTGCCTGCGCACCGACATGAAAAGAAAAATGAGCCACCAACACACAAGCAAGGGCAGCCTTTGAAAAGTGAAAACAGCGCATGGTGGAACGGGGCCAAACCCAAATGAAGAACAAGCCCAAACTATCGAGCCAAGCCCAGCAGGCGCTTGTCTCTACCGTGACTTTTAAAACCCAAGACCCAGATGCAACGGCAGATAAACCGCCATGCCACCCAAGATGGTCAGCAGCACATTCCGTTTGAAAAAGTAAATCGCCACGCCTGCTGCCGAAGCAAACAAACGCGCGTCTTGCCAGGTGCTGATGAGCGCGCCTTGGCTCATCACGATTTCAGGAATCACCACCGCTGACAAGGCTGCAATCGGCGCGTACTGCAGCCCACGTTGGGCCCAATGCGGCAACTGCCAAGCGCTGTCTGAAATAAAGAAAAAACCACGCGCCACCACCGTGACCACGGCCAAGCCAACGATCACCAGCAGTGTCCACACATCCGTGCCTTGCAAAAGATCGCTCATGCATGACCTCCTGTACTGGCGTTGGGATTGAAGCGCTCCATCGTCAAACACAGAATCACCGCGACCGCAATCGCCACCACGATGTTGAGCTTCAAAGGCAAGGCATAAGTGGCCACGGCCGCAGCGCCCGCCACCGCCGATGCCACCATGCGCATGCGCGAGCTTGCCAGCGAGCATTGAATACCCAACAGACACAAGATGCCTGCAAAACCCAAACCCCAATCAGGTGGAATGAAATTGGCCAAGGCAATTCCCACCAAACTGGCCACCATCCAGCTGCTCCAATTCAAGCAGTCGTTGCCAGCTAAATACGCTTCTTGCGTGCGGCGCTGCTCAGGCGTGTGGCCGGGTTGAGGGAAGCGCCGGGTGAACAACACATAGCTGATATCTGCCGTCACATAGCCGTGCAGCAAACGCTCCCAACGTGGCAAATGAATCAGATGCGGTCGCAGATGCAAGCTGAACACCACAAAGCGTAAGTTGACGCAAAAGCCCGTGGCCAAAATCACCCAGGCGGGTGCGCCTGCCACGATCAGCGGAATCGATGCCAGCTGGGAGCTGCCAGCAAACACCAGCAGCGTCATGGCGATGGACTCGAACACACTCATGCCCGACTTCACCATGGCGACCCCGGTCATCAAACCCCAAGCGGCGATACCAGGGGCTTGGGGCGCCAGTTCACGCAAACCGATTTTGAATTCAGGATGGCGAAAGAGCTTGGGGCTGAGAAACATCATGGCGCGTTACGAATTCGTGTGGGGGTCAAAACATTGACCCGGTGTGAGCGCAAAGCCGTGCAGAAAATCAGCCGCGTTCAAACGCTTGCCACCGGCGCGCTGCAACTCGGTCACGCACAACACGCCCTCGCCACAGGCGATGCGCACGCCATGGGCATCGGCACTCAACACCGTGCCAGGCGCTTGGTCATGGACATGGGCTTGAACATGTGCATGCCACAGCTTGATGATTTCACCCGCCATCTGCCCGGTTGCACCGGGGAACGGGTTGAACGCACGCACACGGCGGCCAATCACTGGCGCGGTTTGCTGCCAATCGACAGCAGCCTCGGCTTTTTCGATTTTGTGGGCGTAGGTCACGCCTGCTTCAGGTTGCTTGACGGGGTGCAAGACCTTGGCCTGCGCATCGTTCAAGGCTTGCACAATGAGCGCGCCCCCCATGTCGGCCAGCCGGTCATGCAAGGAGGCGGTGGTGTCGTCATCGGCAATCGCGAGCTGATCAGTCAACAGCATGTCGCCCGTGTCCAAACCAGCATCCATCTGCATGATGACCACGCCGGTGTGCGTGTCACCCGCCTCAATGGCACGGTGAATCGGTGCCGCACCACGCCAACGTGGCAACAGCGAGGCATGGATGTTCAAGCACCCCCAACGCGGTGTGTCGAGCACCCACTGGGGCAAGATCAAGCCGTAAGCCGCCACCACCATCACATCGGCTTGCGCGGCGTGCAGCGCAGCTTGGGCCTGCTCCGCATCTTCTGGGTATTTGCCATCCAAGCGCAGGCTGCGTGGCTGCGCGATCGTGATGTGGTGTTGCAAGGCCAGTTGTTTGACCGCCGAGGCGTGCAGCTTCATGCCACGACCCGCTGGACGATCAGGCTGGGTCAACACCAGAGGCACCTCGTGACCTGCCGCAATGATGCGGGCCAAGGCCACTGCAGCAAATTCGGGCGTGCCCGCAAAAATAACGCGCATGACGGTTTTCCGAATCACGCGTCGTCGCGCTGAGATTTGAGCAACTTGGTTTTGATGCGGTTGCGCTTCAAAGGCGAGAGGTATTCCACAAACACCTTGCCCAGCAAATGGTCCAGCTCGTGTTGAATGCACACCGCGAGCAAGCCTTCGGCCTCAATTTCGCGCAGCTGGCCATCGCCGTCCAAGGCTTTGACCTTGACTGCGGTGGCGCGTTCAACGCCGTCGTAAATACCGGGCACCGACAAGCAGCCCTCTTCACCTTTGACGCGCTCGGGGCCCATCCAAGTGATTTCGGGATTGATCAGCACCATCGGCTCATTGCGTTCTTCCGACACGTCAATCACCACCAGGCGCTCATGCACATCGATTTGCGTCGCGGCCAGGCCGATGCCGTTGGCGTCGTACATGGTCTCGAGCATGTCGGCAATCAGCGTGCGGATGCGTGCATCCACCGCTTGAATCGGTTGGGCGACGGTATGGAGTTTGGGGTCGGGGTATCGAAGAATGTCTAACTTGGCCATGTGCTTATTGTCTCTGGTTTTGAAATTTTCGACCTCCAGCCCCGTCTGCGAGGTGAGCCCCTGCCCACAATGGTTTTCATACCCAGCAGGAGGTCCGCATGAACACACCATCCATCGCCACGGGCGCTCCCAGCAATGCCCACAGTCATGCATTACGCAGCTGGTTGCGCCTAGGCCTCACCCCAGGCGTAGGCAACGAAACCGCCCGGCGCTTGCTGGCCTGCTTCGGCAGCCCGCAGGCCGTGTTTGAACAAAGCGAAGCCGCCTTGCGACAGGTGGTGAGCGAATCCCAAACCCAAGCGCTGTTGAGCGAACCCCCTGAGTTGCCTGTGCAGGTGGTGCGTACCCAGCAGTGGCTGGCCTTAGCAGACCACGATCACCCACACGGCATACGCCACGCCGTGTGGACCTTGGGTGACGCGCAATATCCCGCGGCCTTGCTGCAATTGGCGGACCCACCGCTCATGCTGTATGTGCAAGGCCAAACCGAAGGGCATTTGGGTCACGCGGTGTCGGTGGTAGGCAGTCGCAACCCCACACCACAAGGGGCGCAAACCGCAGAGCAATTCAGCGAGGCCTTGAGCGCTGCGGGCTTATGCGTGGTATCGGGCATGGCTTTGGGCATTGATGGTGCAGCGCATCGGGGTGCTTTACGGGGCGCAGAGATCACCCACGCCAATGCGGCAGCTGTTGGTCAATGGCGCACCGTCGCCGTGGTGGGCACGGGACTGGACCGCGTGTACCCCAGGCAACATCAGGCGCTGGCCAAGGAGATTGCGCGACACGGGGTGCTGATCAGCGAATACCCATTGGGTACACCGCCCTTGGCGCAGAACTTTCCCAAGCGCAACCGACTCATCGCCGCCTTGGGGCTCGGGACCTTGGTGGTGGAAGCAGTCTTGCAATCGGGCTCGCTCATCACGGCGCGCATGGCTTTGGATGTGGGACGTGAGGTGTTGGCCATTCCAGGGTCTATCCACGCGCCGCAATCGCACGGCTGCCATGCACTGATTCGCCAGGGCGCCAAGCTGGTCGAGAGCGCGCAAGACGTGTTGGAAGAATTGCAACTCGACACACCACAGCAAACGTCTCTGTTTGCAACCGTTTCCGAGCAGGAGGTTCAGCCACACGCGCTGCTGCAGCAAATGGGGTACGCGCCGGTCAGCTTAGATGCCTTGCAAGCACGTTGCGGTCTAGACACAGCCATGCTGCAAGCCGAGTTGTTGAGCTTGGAGTTGGCAGGCGCGGTGAGCCGTTTACCCGGTGGTCTATTTCAACGCCTGGGGCCAAGCTGAGGACACAAGGCAGCATGTATTAAGGGTCTTTACCGACATACATGCAGACATGAAATCCATGTATATTGAAGCCATGTTTGAAGTGCTCGTCTTCGTCTACGAAAACTACTGGCGAGGTGATGCGTGTCCCGAGCTGCAGCAGCTGGGCCGCAAACTCTCTGCCGCGGGGTTTGAGGTGGACGACATCCAACAAGCCCTGCAATGGCTGGACGGGCTCAACCTCGCCTCACACAACACCGAGCTGATCGACATCAGCCAATCGGTGCCTGAACACCACACCGAGTCAGTCCATAGCCTGCGCGTCTACTCAGTGGCCGAGCAAGACCATTTGGGGGCCGAGTGCTTGGGCTTCATCAACTTTCTAGAAGCGGCCGAGGTGCTGTCGCCTCATATGCGTGAAATTGTGTTGGATCGCGCCATGGCCGTGCCCGGCCATCCCATGGCTTTGGATGACCTCAAGATCATTGTGTTGATGGTGTATTGGAGTGTGGGCTTAGAGCCCGATGCACTGGTGCTCGATGAGCTGTGCGACGACAACGACCGCATCGCACACTGACACAAAAAAGCCGGTTCGAAAACCGGCTTTTTTCATAGGCAGTGCATTGGCTTACACCACGGCACCCGAGTTTTCATCATCCGGGTCACCCGCCACTTTGGTCGGGTTCTTGATCAAGTCCTCGCGGCGAATGCCGAGCCACATCGCAATTGCAGCGGCCACAAACACCGACGAGTAAATGCCAAAGCAAATGCCAATGGTCAGAGCGAGCGCAAAGTAGTGCAGCGTGGCGCCACCGAACAGCAACATTGACAACACCATGAGCTGTGTACAACCGTGGGTGATGATGGTGCGGCTGATGGTGGAGGTGATGGCGTTGTCGATGATCTCGACCGTGTTCATCTTGCGATAGCGACGGAAGTTCTCGCGGATCCGGTCAAAGATCACCACCGATTCGTTCACCGAGTAACCGAGCACCGCCAGCACCGCAGCCAGCACAGGCAGCGAGAATTCCCACTGGAAGAAGGCGAAGAAGCCCAAGATGATGACCACGTCATGCAAGTTGGCAATGATGGCCGCCACCGCAAACTTCCACTCAAAGCGCATGGCCAAGTAAATCATGATGCCAATGACCACAAAGGCCAAAGCCTTGAGGCCGTCGGCCGCCAACTCGTCACCCACTTGCGGACCGACAAATTCGGTGCGGCGCAGCTGTGCAGTGGCATCGGCTTCTTTCAAGGCGGTCAGCACCTGTTCGCTTTGTTGGGCCGAGCTTTGACCTTTCACCGCAGGCATGCGAATCATCACATCACGGGCGGTGCCAAAGTTTTGCACTTGCACATCGGTCAGACCAATCTTGGCAATTTGGTTGCGCACGGCGTTGAGGTCGGCCGGCTGGCTGTAGCTGACTTCCATCAGCGTGCCGCCAGTGAACTCCACCGACAGGTGCAAGCCACGGCTGAACAAAAAGAACACAGCCGCCAAAAACGTGACGAACGAAATGGCATTGAACACCACCGCGTTCTTCATGAACGGGATGTCTTTGCGAATCTTAAAAAATTCCATGACTCAATTTCTTTCTTGACGCCACGCGATCAGGCGCGCCACACGGTGCCGATAGACACGCTTTGCAATTTTTTCTGACGGCCGTACCACACGTTGACCAAACCGCGTGAGAAGAACACGGCTGAGAACATGCTGGTCAAGATGCCCAAGCAGTGCACCACGGCAAAGCCGCGCACCGGGCCCGAACCAAAGGCCAACAACGCCAAGCCCGCAATCAGGGTGGTGACGTTGGAGTCCAGAATCGTGGCCCAGGCGCGGTCATAACCGGCGTGGATGGCCGATTGCGGCGACGCGCCGTTGCGCAACTCTTCGCGCACGCGTTCGTTGATCAGCACGTTGGCGTCAATCGCCATACCCAGCACCAGAGCCATCGCCGCCATACCTGGCAGTGTGAGCGTGGCTTGCAGCATCGAGAGCACCGCCACCAAGAGCAACAGGTTCACGGCCAAGGCCACGCTGGAAAACACGCCAAACAACATGTAGTACACGCACATGAAGGCCGTCACGGCCACAAAGCCCCAGGTGACGGAGTCAAAACCTTTGGCAATGTTTTCAGCACCGAGGCTAGGGCCAATGGTGCGCTCTTCGATGATTTCCATCGGTGCAGCCAAGGAGCCCGCGCGCAACAACAGGGCGGTGTCGTTGGCTTCGACCGTGCTCATACGGCCAGAGATTTGCACCCGACCGCCGCCAATTTCGCTGCGAATCACCGGCGCAGTGACCACTTCGCCCTTGCCTTTTTCGAACAGCAAGATGGCCATGCGCTTGCCCACGCTCTCGCGCGTCACGTCTTTGAAGATGCGTGCGCCCTTGGCATCGAGTGTCAGGTGCACAGCGGCTTCTTGGCTTTGGCTGTCAAAACCGGGCTGGGCATCGGTCAGGTTTTCGCCCGTCAAGATGACTTGCTTTTTGACGATGACCGCTTGACCACTGCGCTCCAAGAAACGCTCGGTACCAAAAGGCACGGGGCCGCTGCCGATTTCCGCACTGCGCGCTTCGGCGCTGTCATCGACCATGCGAATTTCGAGCGTGGCCGTGCGACCCAAAATGTCTTTGGCCTTGGCTGTGTCTTGCACGCCAGGCAGTTGCACCACGATGCGGTCGGTGCCTTGCTGTTGAATCACCGGCTCGGCCACGCCGAGTTCGTTGATGCGGTTGTGCAAGGTGGTGATGTTTTGCTTGATCGCTTGCTCTTGCACGCGACGTGCCGCCACCGGGTTGATGGTGGCACTGAGTTTGAAGTCAGCGCCATCGGCTGCGCTGGTCGTTTGCAAATCCACAAACTGATCTTGAATCACACGCTGTGCCGCTTCGAGTGTGGCCATGTCGCGAAAGCGCACTTCAATGGTTTGTCCATTGCGGCTGATGCCGCTGTGGCGCACATTCTTTTCACGCAAACCGGTGCGAATGTCACCGGCCAAAGACTCTGCCTTTTTGGTCAGCGCTGCAGGCATGTCCACTTGCAACATGAAGTGCACGCCGCCTCGCAAATCCAACCCCAAGTACATGGGCGACGCATTCAGCGCAGACAACCAAGCCGGTGAGCGGGCCAACAAATTCAAAGCCACCACATAAGAGGCGTCGTTGGCGTCAGGCACCAGCGCATGTTGTATCGCGTCTTTGGCTTTGAGCTGGTTGTCGGTGTTGTCAAAGCGAACCTTGAGCGAGCCGTTGTCCAGCGTCAGCACCTCGGGCGTGAGGTTGGCCTCTTTCAGGGCCTGTTCAACGCGCGCTTGCACGGCCGCATCGACCTTGACCGACGATTTGCCAGCCGAGACTTGCACCGCAGGTGCTTCGCCAAAAAAGTTAGGCAGCGTGTAAATGCTGCCAATCAACAAAGCGATCACGATGATCGCGTACTTCCAAAACGGGTAACGGTTCATGATCGCTTCGTGCTCAGTGGCAAAGATTACTTAACGGTGCCTTTGGGCAACACTTGCACCACAGCGTGACGCTGCAACTGAACTTCCACACCAGGAGCAATTTCCAAGCTCAAGGTGTTGTCACCCAACTTGCTCACTTTACCCAGCAGGCCGCCAGCAGTGGCGATTTCGTCGCCTTTGGCAAGCGCATCGATCATGGCTTTGTGTTCTTTTTGACGCTTCATCTGGGGACGAATCATCACAAAGTACAACACCACAAACATCAACACCAAGGGCAACATGCCCGTGAGCGACGACATGACATCACCACCTGCAGCAGCGGCAGGCGCGGTTTGCGCAAAAGCAGAAGAAATCAACACGGTCAGACTCCAATTAAAAAGTGCTGCCGTCCGGGTACAAGACGCCCAGGACAGGCCAGCCGCGCATTGTATGCGGCCGGCCTGATTCCCTTGATGAACCTGCGCTCTAGGCGAGCGAAGACCACTGGGCCTTCAAACTCTCCCATTTGCCACGCACCGCAGCCAAATTGCGCGCCTTGACGTGGCCAAACCCCCGGATTTGTTCTGGCACACGCGCAATCTCCACCGCCAAGGCATGGTTCTTGGCTGTCAGCTCGGCAATCAACACCTCCACGCTGGCGCGGTATTGCCCGATCAAGGCGCGTTCGGTGCGGCGCTCTTCGGTGTTGCCAAAAATGTCCAAGGCTGTGCCACGCAGGCCTTTGAAGTGCTTGAGCAATTTGAAGCCCGTCAGCATGAGGGGGCCAAATTTTTGCTTTTGCAACTCACCTTTGGCATTGGTTTTGGCAATCAAGGGCGGGGCCAAGTGGTAATTGACCTGGTAGTCACCTTCAAACATGCCCTCAATTTTTTGCAAAAACGCCGTGTCTGTATGCAAGCGTGCCACTTCGTACTCGTCTTTGTAGGCCATGAGCTTGAAGAGGTTGCGCGCCACGGCGTCGGTCAAACTGGTTTTGTTGAGCGGCGCTTCAGCGGCGCGCACACGTTCCACCAAGGCACGGTAGCTGTGTGCATAGGCAGCGTTTTGGTAGTCCGTCAAAAACACGGCGCGCTTGTCAATCACGGCATCCACACCTTCGGGCTTGTGGAACTGCACCACCTGTGCAGGCGCCAACAGGTGATGCACCACGCTCCAGTGGTGCGCGCAGTGGCGACCCCACTCAAACGCAGCAATGTTTTGCTCGACCGCGACTTCGTTGAGTTCAATCGCCCGTACCAGCGCTTCGTGGCCCAGCGGCACCCAACCCTTTTGCCAGGCGTAGCCCAAGAGCATGGGGTTGATGTAAATGCTATCCCCCAACACCTGGGTGGCCACGCGGTTGGCATCAAAGGCGCTCACACCATTCGCACCCACGGCATGAGCGATTTCTGCCGCGCATTGATCGGCCGGGTTTTGCCATTCGGTGTTTTTCACAAACGCAGCGGTGGGCGTGCTGTAGGCATTGAGCGCCACATGGGTGCGGCCTTCGCGCATGCGTTGCAGGGTTTCTTTGCCTGCCGTCACGATTGGGTCGCAACCAATGATCAGGTCAGCCGCGGCCATGCTCACGCGGGTGGTGCGGATGGCTTCTTGACTATCGGCAATCAACACATGGCTCCAAGTCGCACCACCTTTTTGGGCCAAACCAGCAGAGTCTTGGGTGACGATGCCCTTGCCTTCAATGTGCGCCGCCATGCCCAACAACTGACCAATGGTGATCACGCCCGTGCCGCCCACACCGGCCACCACCATGCCCCAGGCATGGGTGGTGTCGGGCAAGGTGGGCTCAGGCAAGACCACATCCGGCAAGGCCATGCGCGACACGCCCTTGGCTTTTTTCTTCAGGCTGCCACCTTCCACCGTCACAAAGCTGGGGCAAAAACCTTTCAAGCAGCTGGTGTCTTTGTTGCAGGTGCTTTGGTTGATGGTGCGCTTGCGGCCGAACTCCGTCTCCAAAGGTTCCACACTCAAGCAATTGCTTTGCACGCCGCAGTCACCGCAGCCTTCGCACACCAGCTCGTTGATGAGCACGCGCACCGCTGGATCGACCATGGTGCCGCGCTTACGGCGGCGGCGTTTTTCGGTGGCACAGGTTTGGTCGTAAATGATGACGGTGCAGCCTTTGATCTCGCGCATCTCGCGCTGCACGCGGTCAAGTTCGTCGCGGTGGAACACGTCCACACCGCTGACCAAATCGGCGCCTTCGTATTTGTGCGGCTCGTCGGTCACGATGACGATGCGCTGTGCGCCCTCGGCCTTCATGCTTTGTGCAATTTGCAAGGTGCTGTGGCCTTCGGGTCGCTCGCCCACGGGCTGACCGCCCGTCATGGCCACCGCATCGTTGTACAAAATTTTGTAGGTGATGTTCACCCCTGCGGCCACGCTTTGGCGCACCGCCAAGATGCCACTGTGAAAGTAGGTGCCATCGCCAATATTGGCAAAAATGTGTGTGTCATTCACAAACGGTTGCTGGCCCACCCAAGGCGTGCCTTCGCCACCCATTTGGGTAAAACCTGCAGTGCTGCGGTCCATCCACAAAGACATGAAGTGGCAACCAATGCCCGCCATCGCACGCGAACCCTCAGGCACTTTGGTGCTGGTGTTGTGGGGGCAGCCCGAGCAGAACCATGGCAAGCGATCCGCCTGCACTTCGATGGTGGTCATGGCCTGCTCTTTGGCCGTGATGATGGCCAGCTGCGCGTTGATGCGTGCGGTGGTGTCAGCGTCCACACCGAGCTTGAGCACGCGCTGCGCAATTGCCTTGGCAATCAACGAGGGGTTGAGATCGGCATTGGCACGCAGCAAGGTGTTGTCTTTGGGATTGGGCATGGACCATTCGCCACCGCCTTCGCCCGTCTCGCTGAACTTGCCGAGCACCGTGGGGCGCACGTCGGCGCGCCAGTTGTAGAGCTCTTCTTTGAGCTGGTATTCAATGACCTGGCGCTTTTCTTCAATCACCAAAATCTCTTGCAAACCGGTGGCAAATTCGCGCGTGAGTTGCGCCTCCAGCGGCCACACCACGGTCACTTTGTGCAAGCGAATGCCCAAGCGACGGCAAGTGTCATCGTCCAGGCCCAGATCGAGCAGGGCTTGGCGGGTGTCGTTGTAGGCCTTGCCGCTGGCGATCAGGCCCAAGCGGTCATTCGGCCCTTCGATCACGTTGTGGTTCAAGCGGTTGGCGCGCACATAGGCCAGCGCCGCATACCACTTGTAATCAAACAAACGGGCTTCCTGGCTCAGTGCATCGTCAGGCCAGCGGATGTGCACACCGCCGGGCGGCATCTCGAATTCAGGAATGACGATGTTGACGCGATCGGGGTCAATCACCGCCGTGGCGCTGGACTCGACAATTTCTTGAATCGTCTTCATGCCCGACCACAGGCCCGCGAAGCGGCTCATGGCAATGCCGTGCAATCCCAAATCCAAAATGTCTTGCACGCTGGCAGGGAAAAACACAGGCGTGCCGCAGGCTTTGAAAATGTGATCACTTTGGTGCGCTGCGGTGGAACTCTTGGCAATGTGATCGTCACCGGCCACCGCCAGCACGCCGCCCCAGGGCGTGGTGCCCGCCATATTGGCGTGTTTGAACACGTCGGCGCATCGGTCCACACCCGGACCCTTGCCATACCAAATACCGAACACACCATCGAACTTGTTGCTGCCAGGCGGCGCAAAGCCGAGCTGCTGGGTGCCCCACAAAGCGGTAGCGGCCAGCTCTTCGTTCACACCGGGTTGAAACACGATGTGCTGGGCTTTTAAATAGTCTTTGGCTTTCCACAGCGCTTGGTCATAGGTGCCCAAGGGCGAACCACGGTAGCCGCTGATAAAACCTGCGGTGCTTTTGCCCTGCAAGGCATCGCGTTGGCGCTGCAGCATGGGCAGCTTGACCAAGGCTTGCACTCCACTCATGAAAGCACGCCCCATGTCGAGGCTGTATTTGTCGTCCAGCGTCACGGTCTCAAGTGCGCGGCGAATGTGCTCGGGCAAGGGTGCGTTCATCGTTGTCTCCGTTGGGGTGATGTCGACTGTTTACAGAAGATTCTTTCTAGATTTTGAGAAAAGCGAAACCCAGGCGCGTTACCTTGGAGACACGTGACGTATCAGAGAGTATCTGACGCCGCAGCGCCACGGCGCGGAGAAACCCTGATCCCCTCAGTGCATCAGGGCTTGTGAGGGTGTCGTCGCCTCAAGCGCGACAGGCGCTGGCTCAAAACCCACCCCCCATTGCGCCACTTCTTGGAGTTTGTTGAGCAAGGTGATCATGACCTGCAACACAGCCTGGTTCATTTGCACATTGACGTTTTGTTGCGTGATGAGCTGAAACTCGATCGAGGTTTGGTCGCCGGTTTGGTTCATCACCAAACCGGTCACCAACAAGGGCTCATCCCCCAATGGTCGTTGGGACGGCGCCTGGTAAGTTTCTTGGAAATTGGCGCGCTGCGCCACAGCTTGCTGCTGAAACTCTTGCATGGCCTGCGCCACCTGGGGTGGGTGTTGTTTTTCCAAATTTTGCACGGCCAATTGCTGCGTGCCTTGAATCAGGCTTTTGACCACAAAGCGGGTGAGCCAAAAGCTGAACTCCTGGTCTTGCGCCGTGTTGAAACGAAACAGCACCCGGTCTTCACGCGCCACCCATTCGCCATTGAATTGTTTGATGCTCACACCATCACCTCGGCCACAACACCCACAGCCGCAACGGCTGTTTCATACGCCCGGCAAAATCGCCCGCCTCGGGACCTGTGCCAGCAAAGTAGTCGGCGCGCACCGCGCCCACGATGGCACTGCCCGTGTCTTGCGCAAACACCAAGCGTTGCAAATTGGCGTTCGCTCCTGCACTGGCCAACCACACGGGCGAAGCGTAGGGGATGGAATCTTTGTCCACCGCGATCGAACGGCCTGCGGTCAAGGGCACGCCTTGGGCGCCACGCGGGCCCAAGTCAGCATCGGCCGCGCTGCGCACCTCAGGTTTGAAAAACACATAACGCGGATTGCTCCACAACATCTCTTGCACCAAGCGTGGATTGCTTTGCTGCGTGCTACTGATCCAGGCTTTGATACCGGGCCAAGAGGCATCTCGAATCAAGCCTCGGTCCAACAACCAACGCCCGACGCTCTGATACGGTTGTTCGTTCGAGCCTGCAAAAGCCAAACGCACAATGCGCGCGCTGCCATCGGGGTTGGTAATGCGTACGCGGCCCGAGCCTTGGATGTGCAACACCAGCGCATCAATCGGATCAGCCAACCACGCAACTTCACGTCCACGCAAGGCCTCACGCGCTTGAGTCTGGGTGTCAATCTCTTGCCGAGTGAACCAAGGACGACCCATGCGGCGCGCCTCGGTCAAACCATCGGGCGGAGCGAACAAAGGCACCTCAAAACCGGGGCGCATCTGGGCCGATGCCTCAAACAAGGGCTCGTAATAGCTGGTGAGCAAACCGTCGCTGCTGCCTTCAAGGGCTTCCACGCGGTAGGGCTGCAAGTGCGCCATCATCCACAGACGGCGGTCATCGTCATTGCTCAACATCAGTTGGCGTACGTCTTGGCACAAGGGTGCAAACAAAGGGCCGGGGCGCTCGCAGTTTTGCAGCCAGGCATTCCAAGCCTCTTGCAAATTGTCGCTGGTCCAACCGGGCAGCTCGGCCCAAGAGGCCTGCACCCAGCGGCTGCGATAACTGGTTTGCGGGCTGGGCGTGCCAGGCATGCCTGCCAAGGTGCCACTGGCACGTGGCAACTCTGCAGCAGGGCGTGCCGGCGCACTGGGAGCAGGGCGCGCGTAATCGTCGACAGGCGCACGACGCGATGGCCCGGAGCCGCAGGCCACCAGGCTTCCTACAATCAGCGCCCACACCACACGCCACAGGAGTTGTTTCATGTTGTTGATTTTGCTTGAAGCCTTAGGCGCGGGTTGCATCTTGGTGCTGATCGTGTGGTGGACCATGTTCTCTGGCCGCAGCGAGGCCGAAGCTGAGCACGAAGCGGCCCAAGCCCAAACCACCCAAGACACGAAAGACTGACTCATTCGCCGCGCAACAAATTGGCCAACTCCACCGCGGACTTGACGGCCATTTTGTCAAACACCCGGGCACGGTGAACCTCGACCGTGCGCACGCTGATGTCGAGCTGATCGGCAATCAGCTTGTTGGGCAAACCTTCCACCACCAAGCGCATCACATCGCGTTCACGCTCGGTCAATTCCGACAAATTGTGTTGCAAGCTTTGTTTGGCACGCACGCTTTGCAAGTTGTGGGCCGAGCGTTGTAAGGCCTGTTCAATGCGATCCACCAAGGCGTTGTCGGAAAACGGTTTTTCGCAAAAATCAAACGCGCCGCGCTTGACGGAATCAACGGCCGTGGGCACATCGGCGTGCCCCGTCAAAAAGATGACCGGCAACACATCCAGCAATTGACGCTCTAGCAGTTGTTCAAACAAGGCCAAGCCGCTCATGCCGGGCATGCGCACATCCAACAGCAAACAGCCAGGCTGCGAGGGCTGCCACGCGCCACGCGGATGGGCGTTGAGAAATGCGGCAAACGCATCGGCGCTGTCAAACGACTCACTCGGTAGACGACGCGAGCGCAGCAACCATGCCAGCGCTTCGCGCACACCCGCGTCGTCGTCCACGATGAAGACCAGAGCGTCTTGGGTGGGTTGCATGGCTTCAAACTCCTCGCATCAAGATTGGGGCAGGGTGAAGCTGAACACCGTGCCACGGGGTTGGTTGGGATGGTGGCTCAAAAAACCACCATGCTGTTCGACCACCGTGCGACACAAACTCAGCCCCAAGCCCATGCCTTCGTCTTTGGTAGTGAAAAACGGGGTGAACAATTTTTCGGAAATTTCTTCGGCAATACCGCAGCCCAAATCCGCCACGGTGAACTCCAACCAACGGCTGACCGCATTCGACGCCGCCGGACGCACTGTGAGTGTGAGCACTTTTTTGTGTGTCGAATCGTCGAGCATGGCCTGCATGCCGTTGCGCGACAGGTTGAGCAACACCTGCTCGACCATGGTGCGGTCACACAACACCTGTGGCAAATCGTGAGGACAACGCACATCCACACGCACACCCAATTTACGCGCCTGCAAACTCACCAGCGGCATCACATCGTCAAGCAAGGTGCGCGGCGCCACGGCTTCACGGGCTTGGTCGCGACGACGCACAAAGTCGTGCACGCTCTTGATGACTTTGCCCGCACGTTCGGCCTGTTGGCCAATCCGCTGGATAGCGCTGCTCAAGGTGTCGCTCAACTGGGGGTCGTGCAATGCGCCGCCTTGCAACAAATTCATGCTGCCCGTGGCGTAGCTCGAAATCGCGGCCAAGGGTTGATTGAGTTCATGGCTCAGCAGCGAGGCCATTTCACCCACCGTGGCCAAACGCGCTGTGGCTTGCAAACGTTCTTGGCTGGCACGTGACAGCTCTTCCACCCGGCGTTGCTCGCTGATATCGAGCACCGCACTCATCCAGCCCGTCTGGGTACCCACGGCATTGATGAGCGGAGCTTCGAAAATCAAGACTGGAAAACGCTCCCCGCTCTTGCGCATGAACACCGATTCCACACCCTCGCGCGGCGGCGCATTACCGGCCAATCGCAGGGCTTGGCGTTGACCGTATTCGTCAATGCGCTCGGGCGGCCAATAGGGGGCAGGAATGCCGTGACCCAGCAGCTCTTTGGCCTCAAAGCCCACCATCTCGCAAAACGCGGGATTGACGTAGGTGATGCGCCCTTCGCTGTCACGCGCACGCAAGCCCGTGACCAAAGAGTCTTCCATCGCCTTGCGAAAGGCCAAGGCGTCGGCCAAATCGGACTCCACTTTTTGACGACGTCGCATATCGCGCGCCAGCATCACGAGCACGGTCACCAAGGCAATCGCCATGGCGGTCACCAAGGCGGTCAACACATTGGGGAACAAATCAGGCGCCGCGCGCCAGCTGTCCATGCGCAACACCATGGTGTGGCCTGGCAAGTCTAGCAACTGGCGTGCCGTGAACACGCGACTGCCACGGCGTGCCGTGCCGTGCATGGCCAAGCGGGTGCCGTCAGCTTCGGTGAACGACAGCTCGCGGCTGCGCGCGAGCTGTGGCCCCACCATGTTGACCAACATTTCGTGCAGGGCGTAGCTGGCCACGGTGTAGCCTGTCAATTGCCCATCCGTGATCACGGGCAAGCACAAATCCATCACTTCAACACCCAGTCCGTCTTTTTGCGGCACATAGCTGCTGGTGCCATAACCGGGTCCGCTTTGGCGTTTGGCCACGGCGCAGGCTTGGACCACCTCGGGTTGCTTGGCAGAACGCCCCATGCGTGCAAACACAGGCGCACGAAATGGGGTGTCGACGGCGGCGATCACGTTCAAATCCAGATCGCGCCACTCAATGCGTAACCACTCGCGGTGCTCGCGCAACAAGGTCGTGGCATCTTGCGCCCAAGGCACGGACGTGCGATCTGCAAATTGCAAGGCTTGCAAGCTTTGCGCGTTACGGGTGAGGGCCGTGCGAATGT